>Ga0247843_1003632_pt1 | contig 24760 bp, 23 predicted proteins | sample LaCruzMarch2017__FD_192420 | JGI IMG/M metagenome (GOLD analysis project Ga0247843, IMG submission 192420) | Freshwater microbial communities from meromictic Lake La Cruz, Castile-La Mancha, Spain - LaCruzMarch2017_8m | ecosystem: Environmental > Aquatic > Freshwater > Lake | place: Spain...
CATATTATTATACTCCTCAAAATGAATGAGGTAATGATGATCCTTTCCTGATAAAAATCAATAGGTTAAGGTGTTTTTTTGATTACAAAATTTGAGGGGATCTCTGAGGGAAATGACAGGAAAGTGATAAACCATGTAAAATACTAAACTTATATCCGTTGATGAGATTGATTTGGGTTCAGAATCTCTTCAATAGCCTGAGCCTGGTCTTTATATTTTTGTATAAAGTCAGCTACTTTAAGTGAAGTATTGATTTCAGAACCTCCAAAAAAGGTGTGCTGAAAGCCAGAACGCGTTCCCCATTGAACCACACATTCCGGAATGTATATTATGGCGGCAATAAGTTCGAGTAAACCTTTAAGTATCTTAAAGAGTTCTCCTATCAAAGGATGAACTTGATGCGGCTTCGCTTTCGATTCAACATTGGAAATTTGTTCTTGGCAACGTTGACGAAATGCTTGGAAATTTTGGAGCGTTGGATCTAAAAAAAATTGAGAATTAGAAGCGAGTGTCTCGTTTAATTGTATAACTGCCTTTGATATCTCTTGATAATTGGGATTATGTCCTTGGTTGTCGATTAAATGTTGATTTATCGATTCAAGTTGAGTGCGTAATTGTTGAAATTTTTGTTTATGTACATCTAAACCATCTTTCTGCTGCAGATTGTGCGCTACTGGAGCTTTGGGTTGATGCGATTTATCTTCACGAACTGTTGTTTGTGGATAAAACTCTTGATGTTGCTTATATAGTATTCCTAAAGCAGCATCTGCACCTTTGATTCTTAAATCATACAGATAATTCACCCCATGGACCAGATTTTGCTTTGATGCTTCTATAACCATGAAGGCATATTGTCCACGGGCATGGCCCCACTGTGCATGTGGGGTTAATAATCGTTTACCATCTTCAGTTAATGCATCATTTTCTGTTAATTGGTAATGATTCCTCTCGCTGGAATAATTGATCCAACCTTTTTTTTCAAGATCAAAAAATATAATTTGCCAGTGACCCGCATATCCATTAGTACCTGTTCGTAATAAATAAACCTTTTGCTGGTCTAACTTAGCCTTTAGATCACTTTCTAATGCTGATTGTTCCCCGCCGCTATACCACATTTGTCTTTCTGAGTCAGAAGAGAACATGAAAGCTGGTGATATATCAACTTGAACATCTGCAATCTCATCCGGATATTCAAATGTTAGCTGTTGATTCATAACGAGCTGGGCGGCTTTTATTAACATAGCTTCAGCACAATCTTGATTCATTAATTTATTCTGCATGATATGTCTCTTGTTAAAAAAGATGAATATATTGTATCATGATGAGTCAGCTTAGTCAATCGGGCGGCATGCTGTTGATTTTTGAGGAGAATAATGACAAGACCCTGCCAGTGTCGAGCATTAAAGACAACAATTTTCAGATTGTATGGCCGATGCCTGCGAATTTTTCATATAATGCTTTTGATGTAAGCATTTTTGAAAAATAGTAAATATCCAGTTGGAAGTCTTTATGCCTTTTGAGCTATATTGGCCTAGCGTCTCGTTTAAATTGTTATTAAGCATAATTAAGAAGAATAAAGTCAATAATCAGATTTTATTGCGGTGAACGGTTACAGTAAACAAGCATCAATCACGGTCATCGTTAAAGTCGATGCCTGACCACTGATCTAAAGCACGTTTGATAGCAGATCCCAGTCCATGATAAGGCAAAAGCCCCTTTGCAACATAGGAAACCAAAATTGGATTACGAATGTTAGAGTTACCCGTTAGAATCTTTTCTACTGTCAAATTATTAGGCAGGTATCCAGGGCTGATGATTTCGATTCTGTTATCAAAAACAAACAGACGGATGGGGGCATTAACGAGATAGTCCCTATGTACAAGTGCATTGACCAACAGCTCTTCAAAGACACTTTCAGGAATTTCGGGCAAACCAGGCGCATTAACTCCCCGGCCAGCCTGAATTTTGTGCAAATTTCGCATGATAAAAGCCATCGCATCATCAAAAATTTTACGCATGGGGCCTGAGAAATCACCAGTATCTAGATATTCGCTGTCATGAATTTTATTGCCTGGGTAACGAATGGCTTTGATCACAAATTGGGGCTTTATCCACTCGGTTCGTTCAGTAAACATCAATACGCCCGCTAGATTAAGCATGCCGCTATCGGTAGCTTTGTAATAGTTTAGTCAGTTTCGCAGAAGACTCGGGCAATTCTTGTTTATAAACATCACGAAGAAAATCACAAAAACGAAGTTTATCCAATTTATCAATACCCGCTTTTGTTGGCAATTCATCCGCATGGAATTGATCAGATATTTGAAACAAACGACGTAGTTCTTCTTTAGAGTTTACGCGTGGTTTATCAGCTCCAGCTTTAAGCCATATAATGCCATTTTTATCGAAATAGGGTTTATCCATTCCTTTGAGTACCGTCAATACAATAATGATAGGACCATTTTCCAAGGCAAATTTTTTGGTCAGAACGGTAAACGGACTACTTACTAATTGACGGCTTACATTGCTAATCATTTGGTTAATACGAGAAACATCTTCTTTTGCAAGTCCTGGAGTACTGCCGTCTTCAGCAACACCGATTAGGATCATGCCACCATTCGAATTTGCAAATGCCGCCATTTCAGCGGCTAGCGAATCACTGTTACGAACGTCAGATTTGAATTGGCGAGTACTATCTTCCCCTAATTCAATCTGGGTCATCAGTGTTTGTAAGTCCATAAATCCAATGCCTCTTATGGATTTGCTGCTATCGTTTATGATGCGTGTAATGACTGGATAACAGCGCCAAGGAAGCGGGTAGCCTCACCGCCTGTAATGGCTCGGTGATCAAAGCTTAATGATAAGGGTAGCTTGGTGGCTTCTACAATTCCTTGATCGGTCATTTTAAGCTCTTTGTAGAGTCTACCAACCGCAAGAATGGCTACCATTGGCGGTACAATAATGGGGCTTGCATACTTTCCAGCAAATTTGCCAAAATTTGATAAGGTGATGGTGGCATTTTGAAAACGTTGTGGAGTAAGTGTGCGTTGACTGACACCGACTTTCAATTCATTGATTTGAGCGCGAAGTTCATCGGCACTTAAGCGCTGTGCTTTTTCAATCACAGGGACAAACAAACCGTCTTTGCTATCCATGGCAAGACCTAAATTGATATCATTAAATAAGGTGCGCTCATGATTCTCAAACCAGGCGTTTAATGCCGGCTCGATGACGGCTGCTTCACATATTGCTGAAATCAATTTAACCGTAATATCGAAGGGTGTCTGCCAATTGGAAATGTCTGCATCATCGAAAATGGTGACGGGTACGACTTGTTGATGAGAGTTTTCCATGGCAATCGCCATTTGTCGTCTGACACCTTTTAGAGACTCTGTTTTCCCATGAGGCGTTTTTTGGCGATATTTTTCAACATCATCTTGGGTAATTAAGCCATACTCACCTGTGCCTTGGATATGTTGTAAATTGACACCTAACTGGTTGGCCAATCGTTTGGTGGCGGTGGTGGCTCTGGGGGTTATATTGGTGCTATCGATTTGTATGTGTTGTAAAGCCACATCCTGTTTTTCTTCTAATTGACCGACGACAGTCGATGATCCTTTAATGGATACCACGTCCATAAATTCTACCAAAGACTGTCCAGTGCGAATAATAGATCCACTTTGACCAAATAATTTTTTAATTTTTCCGGTATAAGGTGCCGGAACATCGACCACTGCTTTTGCAGTTTCCATGGAGACCAAAGGTTGATCTAACGACACCTCATCACCTTCTTTGACATACCATTCATGTATTTCAGCTTCTAATAGACCTTCAGCTAAATCAGGTAAATTAAATATTGTCATTTGTACTCCATTAGGTAATGCACTGCAGTTTGAATTCTCTCGACGCTTGGAATATAGTATTTTTCCATTTGGAAGTAAGGCATCGTGATATCATAGCCTGTAACTCTTTCTACAGGCGCTTTTAAGTGTTTAAAACAGTTTTCCATAATCAGTGCAGCAATCTCGCCACCAAATCCGGATGTTTTTGCAGCCTCATGCACAATAAGACAGCGTTTTGTTTTTTCAACCGATGCAAAAATAGTCGCGGTATCTAGAGGCTTTAATGAAGCCACATCAATGACTTCACAACTGATACCTTGCTCCTCCAACTGTTGGGCCGCCATTAAGGTCTCTTGGATGCTAGCCCCCCAACTGATGAGGGTCAGATCATGTCCTTGTTTTAAGGTAAAACATTTTCCAATGGACAGTGCTTGTCCATCATCAGGAACGTCTTCCTTGTAGAGACGATAAATGCGTTTAGGCTCCAAAAAAATCACCGGATCAGGACTGCGTATGGCCGCTAGTAACAAGCCATAGGCTCTTTGTGGAGATGATGGAATCACCACTTGTAAGCCAGGAATATGGGTAAAAATTGCCTCGGTACTTTCTGAATGATGCTCTGGAGCACGAATGCCACCACCAAAAGGTGCACGATACACAATAGGACAACTCAATCGTCCTCGGGTGCGATTACGCATGCGGGCGGCGTGGGTAATAATTTGATTGAGACCTGGATAGATAAAGCCCATAAATTGAAATTCGGCGATGGGTTTTAGCCCTTGAGTCGACATACCAACGGCCATTCCTGCAATGAGAGATTCAGCCAGTGGTGTATCAAAGACGCGTTTTTTCCCAAAACGTTGTTGCAAGCCATCGGTTGCCCGAAACACACCACCATTGAGTCCGACATCTTCACCAAACACAACGACATTCGAATCATGTTGCAATTCATGTGCCAATGCTTGATTGACGCCTTCTATGAGATTAATCATGGGCATGATCTAACTCCTCTAATGCTGTTGCGCGTTGTTCGATCAAGTATTCGGGAAGGCTGGCATAATGGTGGTCAAACATGCTGTTCAATGGTGGGGCCGATCTTGTCAAATACTCAAGGGCTGCCGCATCGACTTCTTCTCGACACGCATCTTGGCATTGTGCAATGTCGGCTTGTGTCATAATATTTTGATCTAATATATATTTTTGTAGACGTTTAATGGGTGCTAACGCTCTGGCTTGTTGCACCTCGTCTTGAGGTTGGTAGCGGGTAGCGTCATCGGCAGTGGTGTGATCACTTAATCGATAGCTTATTGCTTCAATGACACAAGGTCTACCTTGGGGGCCTCGTGCATTATTTATGGCTTGAGTGAGTGTGTGATGCAAAGCAAAGATATCATTACCATCGACTTGAATCCCTTCGATGCCAGCTGCTATGGCTTTTTGTGCTAAGGTTTCGCTCCGGGTTTGTGCTTGACGGGGCACTGAAATCGCCCATTGATTATTGATGATGACAAACACCACAGGTAAGTTCCAAACACCTGCCGCATTGATCGCTTCATAGAAGTCGCCTTCTGAAGTGCCGCCATCGCCAATGGTGACCACCGCAACTTGTGTAGAGTTTTTGTATTGGAGAGCTAGCCCCACACCGACTGCATGTTGGCATTGCGAGGCAATGGGTACACATAGAGGAAAATCATGGCTATTGGAGCTATATAAACTGCCGCGTTCATCCCCGCCCCAATAACTTAAAATATCGGCTAATTTTGCGCCTCTTTGAAAAAGACAAGCATAGTCGCGATAGTAAGGAATAAAAATATCGTCTGGCTGCATCACAAGCCCTAACGCAGTTCCAATGGCTTCTTGACCTTCCACAGGGGCATAGGTGCCCATACGACCTGTTCTTTGTAGAGCAATGGCTTTTTTATCAAAAGCGTGTGTTAAACTCATGACTCTGAAATATTCTCGAACAATCTCATTTGATATTTGAACAGGGATATTATCAGCTAAAACGCCATGTTCATCTAAGAATTGAAAATACGGAATCTGAAACCGGACGTTAGTTTTCAATGCATAAGCTCCACGTCAATAATTTAACTAGCATAAATTTATTTTGACTTAAAAACCATAGTAATAAGACAATTTTTAGATCATTTTACCAAGTTCTAAGATAGGTTGATAGAGTATCAACAATATCCAAGCCATGAAGATGCTTATCATACCTAATAAAAGAGGCTGAAGATATTTTTCAATGATTAAAATTTTTTTATTGAGCTCCATTTGTAAATATTGGCAGCATTGTTTTAAAAGTAGGGCGCTTTCACCTTGATATTCCATCAAGTGCAAGTATTGACGCATCATTGGTGAGATGTTTTTATGTTCTGCTAAAGTGGTTGATAATGTGTGACCTAGTCTTAATTGATAAATCATTCGCTGATTCCATTTTTGTAAATCTCCAGAGAGTGTCTGTCCCTGGGTGAGCTCCAGGCTCTGGTATAGGGACAGACCAGATTCGAGCCCAATACGTACCAGATGTGCCCAGGTCAGCCAGTCAAAATTATTTTTGAGGGTTTTTATCCAGGGCAAGTGATTTCTGAATTGGAATAATAGGACTACAAAAACAGCAAATCCCAGTATATGTAGAGGTTGAAATAGCGTTTCCAGTTGATTGGGGAAGGGGGTTTGAAATTGGGCAAATAAACTTTGGTATTTGGGGATAATATTTTGTATAAAAAAAATCAAAAATAGCATCGTCAGTATCAGCAGAAGAGCTGGATAAAAAATTTGTTGATATATTTTTTGACGCATATTATCGAGGTATTGATAATGTTGGTTAAACACTTGTAAACCATGAAAAAAATGACCGCTTTTGAGGCTCATTTCAATTAGCGTGATGCTCAAAGGATCAAAAAAAAACGGATGATTTTTCAGGGTCTGTTGAAATGGCACCCCATGCAGAAGATCGGTAACAATGGGTTTGAGGACGAACTTAGGGAGTGAAGCAATCGGGCCTGTGAGCAGCATTTGTAAACTTTTTGTCAGGGGTAGATGAATCTGATGAAGGATTAATAATTGTTCAAAAAACATGTGCAATTGTTTTTTCCGCGTTCGTTTAGAGTAAAATAATGGTGGAAAAAACGGGTAAATGAAATGAACCCAATATGCATTTTTTTCGAGATTTTGGACTAAATTTTCTGGGTTTTTAGCGTAGATGACTCGTATTTTCCATCTTAAATTTTTGTTTTTTCCTATACATAGCCAGTAATTGCTTTTCATAATTTACCCCACAGTTGCATAGGATGGCTGCATTGCAAAATCAGCTGCTGTATCTCTTCAGTGATTTCAAGAATTTCAAAAGTGACAGTGGTGTGCAAATCTTGGGTGATCATCTTTTGAGAGATGATCAGTTGAAGATGTTCGACTAAATCGTGGTGATGAACCCCTAAATGATACAATCGTTGAATACAGGCTAAAGGCGAATTTGCATGAATGCTGCTGAGTAATAGGTGGCCTGTTTGTGCCGCATGTAGTGCCAATTGAGCAGTTTGGCTATCCCGAATTTCACCTATCATGATGATATCCGGATCTTGTCTTAATACGGTTCTCATGGTTTCGCTTAAGCCAAATCCAATGGCTGGGATCACTTGAACTTGGGTGAATCCTAAAAAAGGGATTTCAATGGGATCTTCAATGCTTACAATATTGCGTCGACCATTATTTATATGTTTCAAAAGGGTGTATAGTGTTGTGGTTTTACCACTCCCTGTTGCGCCATTGATGAGAATAAGACCATCTGCTTTTTGGGTATGCCATTCAATACATTGTCGTTGATAAGCGTTTAAGCCAATGGTCTCCCAGCTCAATTCTAGGCGATGAAAAGATAGTAGACGGACAACGAGTTTCTCGCCATAAAGTGTAGGACAGGTGCTTAAGCGACAAGGTATAGCTTGCAGATTTTGACTGTCTTCCCATTGTACTTGGCCATCTTGGGGGAGTCGTTGTTCGGTGATGTCTAAATGAGCGAGCACCTTAAAGCGTTGCATTATTTTTTTAAGAATAGGGCTTGGTATTTTCTGATAAGGCATTAATTGTTGATCTTGGCGGATTCTTAATACCAATTCAGTGGACTGGGGTTCAAAATGCAAATCAGAAATTTTTTGTTGCAGGCAAATGCGCAAAAGTTCATCCATGGCTTCTAAAACATGATGATCGTCGCAAATTCCTAAGTGATAAAAGTTGGGCATATATCCTCCATGTATGCGCAGAGGATTTTATCAGAAGCGTATGATGTCGGATAGTTTTATCTAGAATTTTGAATGTTTTTTACCTAAGCAAAATGGCATGATAATCAGTAGGGCAATCAGTCCTATCATCAGTGATAAAGGCAATTGTTTATCAGCACCAGGTATTTGACTTGGGCTGATAAAGCCTACCAGAAATGCAAACCCACAGCATAGGATGCCCGTGCCAGCAATAAGCCACATTCCAATTTTTTTGCCGGGCACCTTATAGACTCTTTCGCGATCGGGTTGGCTATAGCGTAACTTAATAAATGCGGCAAACATCATAATATAAACCACCAGGGCAAGCTGTGAGCAGGCATCACTTAACCACCAATAGGCTGTATTGACAGACGGAATATAGACAAAACAAAGACTAATGAGTGTAAATATCAGCGCTTGCAACATCAGCATTTTGTAAGGGGCCTTAAAGCGATTGAGTACATAGATGCCTTTGGGTATGTCCGAGGCGTGCGCTGCAATGCTAAGACCTTTGATAGGTCCTATCATCCAAGCTGAGACACCACTTAAGCCACCAATAACAATTAATCCGGCGATAATAGGGGTCATCCATGATAAATGATAGGCCTCAAAGAAAAGCCCATACGCATGAATGAGGCCAGTGACCAAACTTAAATGAGAGACAGGGACTACAACGAGTATCGCCAATGCCGATAACACCAAACTTAAAATAATTAAGATGGCCGAATACGCGATGGCTTTGGGGTAGTTTTTTTTAGGATTATCGACATCTTCAGCGTGAATAGCTGACATTTCAATGCCTACCAATCCAAAAATCACCACAATAAACATTGCCAGCGGGTGCAAGGTGTGCAAATTGGGAATGATAGACTGGTGAAAATCATTGACAGGAACGTGTCCTGAAACCAGCCAATAGCCGGCCATACCAATAATGCCAAGCATTGGAAGCAAAGTTCCTAAAATAGCACCAATGGTGCTTATAATACTCGCCACACGTAGGCCAAAACAATTGAGGCCTGTAAAAAACCAAAATAAACTGACAACGGTTAAAAAAATAAATTGTTTATTATCGACCAGATCCGGATCAATCAGGAATGCGCAAGTCGAGGCAATAAATAATAAAATCGTTGGAAACCAGATGAGATTATAAACCCACTGTAACCATATGGCAGCAAATCCACAACGTTGACCAAAGGCTTCTTTGATCCAAATGTAGATACCGCCATTTCTGGGGTATGTGGTTGCAAGTTCTGCGGCAACCAATGCAACAGGGAAAAAAAATGCCAATGCCGCAACGATATAATAGCTTACCAATGGCAAGCCAAGTTTTGCAGTAATTGGCACCGTTCTTAGGCTATCTACAGCTATCACGTTGATCATGACCAACGTGAATAGACTTAAGGTTTTTCGGTTTTTGTGCACTTTAAACCTATTTCATTTGTCTTAGGACATATTGCAAAATACCACCATGTCGATAGTATTTGAGTTCATTTTCAGTATCGATACGGTTTTGAAGTGGAATGGATAGCGTCTCTCCATTGCTACGGTAGATGGTGGCGTTGACGATTGATTGCGGTTGCAATGAATCATTCACATGAATTTCCACCTGCTCATCACCAGCTATCTTTAGGCTTTGACGCGTATCTGAACCGGTAAATTGCAATGGAAGAATACCCATGCCGATGAGATTTGAACGATGAATGCGCTCAAAACTTTCTGCAATCACCGCTTTGACACCCAGCAATTTTGTGCCTTTTGCAGCCCAATCACGTGATGAGCCAGTGCCATATTCCTTACCTGCAAAAATCACCAATGGTGTATGTTTTGCTTCATATAACATCGCCGCATCATAGATAGGCATCACTTCTTGGGTTGGTACATGTCGAGTCATACCACCTTCAACCCCTGGAATCATTTCATTGCGGATACGAATATTGGCAAATGTACCACGCATCATGACTTCGTGATTGCCACGTCTTGAACCATAGGAGTTAAAGTCTTTTTCTTTAACGCCCATAGACTGTAGGTAATGACCTGCTGGGGAGTTTAATTTAATAGCACCTGCAGGGGAAATGTGATCGGTAGTGATAGAGTCTCCAAATACTGCAAGAATATTGGCTTTTTCAATGGCCAAAATTGGTGAAGGTTTCTCACTTAACTGATTGAAAAATGGGGGTTTTTGAATATAAGTGGATTTATCGTTCCAATTAAAGGTTAGTCCCTCATTGATTTTCAAAGCCTGCCAGGTCGAATCACCGTCGAACACTTTTGCATAACGAGACTTAAACATTTCAGCGTTAACCATATTCACAGCATGGGCAATCTCTTGTTGCGTAGGCCAGATATCTCTTAAGTACACCGGTTTGTTGTTACTGTCGAAACCAATGGGTTCAACACTGATATCTCCACGGGTATGGCCAAACAAGGCAAATGCAACCACCAAAGGGGGGGATGCCAGCCAATTTGCTTTAACCATTGGATGTACGCGACCTTCAAAGTTACGATTGCCTGATAAGACAGCGCTGACCGTCAAATCATTTTTAGTAATACACTGCCCTATATCAGTGGGTAGTGGTCCTGAGTTTCCAATGCATGTGGTGCAGCCATAGCCAACCAGTTCAAAGCCGAGTTGATCGAGATGCTGCTGTAAGCCGGCTTTATTGAGATAGTCGGTGACAACCTTAGATCCGGGGGCTAGAGAAGTTTTGACCCAGGGTTTGGTTTTTAAGCCTTTCTCACAGGCTTTTTTCGCTAACAAACCAGCTGCCATGAGTACACTTGGATTGGAGGTGTTGGTGCAGCTGGTAATGGCCGCAATCACCACATCGCCATGGTGTAAAGCAAATTCCTGGTGGTCTACAACATAGGTTTGGAGCTCACCTTTTGGCATAACTTCAGCCATTGCTTGTACTAGTTGTGGCAATTCTACTTTATCTTGAGGTCTTTTTGGTCCTGCAACACAGGGTTTTACCGAACATAAATCAAATTGAATTGCATGGGTAAATACGGGTTTTGGAGCATGTTCATCAAACCATAGACCTTGGGTCTTGGCATAGGTTTCAACCAATTCAATAGCTTGTGTATCACGGCCGGTTAAACGCAAGTATTTGATGGTTTCGTCATCAATCATGAAGATACCACAGGTTGCACCATATTCTGGTGCCATATTGGCAATTGTGGCGCGATCAGCAAGTGCCAGATGCTTCATGCCAGGGCCATAAAATTCGACAAACTTACCCACCACTCCATATTTTCTGAGTATTTGAGTGATGCCTAAAACCAGATCTGTAGCCGTGGTGCCTTCTGGCAATTGACCGGTTAACTCAACGCCAATCACTTCAGGAATTAACATTGAAATGGGTTGTCCAAGCATCGCAGCTTCCGCTTCAATACCACCTACACCCCAGCCCAATACCCCAAGGCTATTGATCATTGTGGTGTGAGAGTCGGTTCCAACTAAGGTGTCAGGAAAGGCGAAGGTTTTATCCTTGTGCTGTGCCGTCCAAATGGTTTTAGCCAAATACTCAAGATTTACTTGATGGCAAATGCCGGTGCCGGGAGGAACCACTCTAAAATTATTAAAGGCTTTTTGTCCCCAGCGTAAAAACTCATAACGCTCTTGGTTGCGTTCCATTTCATGTTCAGTATTTTCAAACAGCGCATTTTTAGAGCCAGACACATCGACCATCACCGAATGGTCAATCACCAAATCAACGCTATTTAAAGGTGCAATTTGATTTGCATCACCGTTTTTTTCAAGCATTGCATCGCGCATTGCAGCCAAATCAACCACTGCAGGAACGCCAGTGAAGTCTTGCATTAATACACGCGCTGGTCGATAAGCAATTTCATGATTGGAGGTTTTATTTATAACCCATTGTTGCAGGGCTTCAATATCAGCAATTTTGACAGTAGTTCCATCTTCAAATCGCAATAAATTTTCTAAAACAATTTTTAATGAAAAGGGCAGTTTTTTAAGTTCTGGGTAGTGGCTTTGGGCCTTTTCGAGGCTGTAAATATGAAAAGTTTGACCTTGAACTTCGATGGTGCTTAATGTTTTGAGTGAATCGTGACCAACTATCATGATTATCCCTTAAGATTAAAAAGGAATAATCATACCCCAATTTTCATGGGATTGCACATAGGATTCATCCAAAAATAGTAGGCCAAAATTCGATAGTGCTCTAAAGTTTCTGTTAATTCAAGAAGGGATAAAAAAAGAAAGCTCTGTTGCGTCTCAAGATCATATTTAGGTTACCGATTATTGCAATCGTATTGCTTTAGTTAAGATTCGTTCATAGATAACAAGAAATGAAAAAAAATTGATTTATGAACAACTGATGTTCATAACAAACGCAAGTCAAATAAAAACCCCCGAATGTCGGGGGCTGGAGGTATATCAGATTTTATGGGGCGGCCATATGATGAGATTGACCAGAGGCATTATAGTGCTTAATGAGTTCTACAATTCCTGCAATCAGAAGAAGTGCTGCACAAACTAAACCGACCATGGCTATGGAAGAACTACTGAGAGCCCAAACGGCTGCCCAAGTAACGACGCCTGCTAAACCGATTATTACCAACGATATGGTGTCAGATGTATTCGTGCTAAAAAAGCAATGACTTCTATCAGCTTCGGGCATGGGTATGTAATTTATATTGGTATAAGCAAGAGGATTTATGCCACGACCACCAAGGGGGGCTGTGGTCATCGCTCCGATATGTTCTTCACCAACATATCTATTGCCACGCCCATCTTGCCAATATTCGCCAGGACCATAAATTCCCAAAACGACATCAGCATCGGAAGGATTATGGAAGGCGCAAGGAATTCCATGCTTACACAGAGCATCAGCAATAAATATGACGTCTTTTTCTGCTCTAACAACATTTTTGGGGCTGCCATTTGTCAGATATGAAGCGTCAAATTCTTTTGCAAATTGAGCTGGATGATAAATAATGTTTAAACGGGGGTATTCTTTTGAAACTTGCATCAGTGCGTTAAAATAAACTGTTGGGTTTCCTCCAAATACACCAAGGCCTGCTGCCGGTAAAGCAATATGAGTTCGACGTTCTTGAACCGTTGCATTGAATAAATTTCTAAACATTCCTAAAATAAAACGATTTTGCTGCTCAGGGGTAAGGTTTTTTGCCAAACCATACCTAATATTTAGCGCCGGACTAGATAACAATAGAATAGGTATTGCATCATCAGAAATTTTTTCGGTTCTCTCTGAAGAAAAGGCCTTACCCTCTATAAGTTTGTGATTAACCAAAAGGTCAATTTCCTGTGCATGACAAATACCTACAGATAAATTTTGAAGGGCAATACCATCCATTTCTTCTTTAGTTTGTGTGTTTAGATTTTTGTCCAAAGCCGCGCGATATTGTTCTGGTGTAATCATTTCTGGATTAAGATATATTTTAGCGGATCTCTTCAATCGTTCTACTCTTGTTTGAGATATAACTTCAACCCCATTAACTGCAATATTAGCGTTTAATTGAGGGTTTTCTAATAATTTTGGTAAAGGAGTGTCAATGGTTTCTATATCGGCACCAATACCCAATAGGAACTGATAAGCAGGTTTTTCTACTAAGGGGACAGCATCTCCAGCAATTTGTCCACCGGAAAATTCACACATATAATCTGAAAATTCACCAATAAGTGTCTCTAATTTTTTTATGTCATCTTGTAATAACATTGCTTTTTCCTTTTATATTGAAAGGATTGATCTTGCCTTATTGTAGGCATGCTGTCAATTTTTAAATCAAAAAACGATATTCCCGCAAAATATTTAGGCACCTAGCCCATTAGAGCAATATTTTATTCTTGCCTCGTATTAATTTATTGACGTTGTTTGGCGTCCCACAAATGAATATACTAGAGAAGTCATGGACCACCATGGATTGGTTGCAGCAGTTTGTTGCCATGATTATAAATGGCTTGGGATTTCCAAATAGAAGTTTGTACTTAACGCCACAATTTTTTGAAAGCAAATCGATGAGTGCGCTATTTGAGGAAGAGCTCAAAACCTCTGATAATAATGATGATAAGCCCTCTCATTGCCAGGAAGTGACGTACGGATTTTCTAAGGAAAATCGCGCATTTCTCAAGCAAGTGATGATGTCATTAGTGATGAATGGTCCTGCTAATATTACTTTGTGGATGTAACCTCAAAATGGTTATCATTGGTCTGAATTCTGCAGTTTATATGGTGGTATTAAACAGCGTTGGTTATTGGTTTATTCTCAACAGGCATTTAAGCGAGAACAAAATACTTTAGAAAAAAACGAGGCCGTAAAGAAATCCCAACAACTGAGAGCCAAAATTTTTGGTTGTGCTCATGATGCAGAAAAAGAAACTCAAGGCATGCAAAAGAAGATTAAGTATCATTTAATTCACTACACGACTGAGCCTATTGAAAAATATGAATCCAGAGGAAGACTAAATCCTCATACACCAAAAGTGATTGAAGGATACCGAATTATTGATTATTTAATTGAAAATAAAGTTGTGATTACTGAAGTTTTGAGAAAAAAATGTCGATTTTTATTGGGCACAAACCAATTAGATGAAACCCAGTTACCAAGCATGGCTATTCTAAAAGTTAGTGTCCCAAAGTTTCTGTAAACAATTTATCTAAGATGCATTCCCATCTTGTACGTGTACTTTTTTAGTGGTGCAGGTTTCATCACAATGCACTCCAGGTCCCCAGTAATTATACACGCAATGCCTATCACAAACAGTAACCGATTTTGGAACTCTGCATCCTGCATGGGTATTTAAAGAAATAAGACTTAAAAGACACAATATTAGTTTGATTTTCATCGAATACTCCCTTTTGCCATTGACTTAAGTATAGACAGTATTTTTGATAATGGGCTTTTATGTTATAGATAAAATATTAGGGCGTGGTCCGATATTACTTTAGATTCCGATTCTTTAACTCATCGGTTTAAAAAATGTCCAAACTTAATTTTGAACAAGTCTTAATTCTTGGAGCCTACAAGATTAACGCTGCATAATTTTAACTTTTTACCCCGATTTGTTATAAGATACTACTATTCATTCTTTATGGGGTTAATGAAGTGTCAATACTTAGGCTTATACTTGCCGACCAGCTTAGTGAATCGCTCGCAAGCTTAAAAGGAGCAGATAAACAAAGTGATGTTATTTTTTTATGCGAGGTGATGGCAGAAGCGACTTATGTCCCGCATCACCCAAAAAAAATTGCTTTTTTATTTGCTGCTATGCGCCACTTTGCCAAGACACTTCAAGAGCAAGGTTTTAATGTGCGATACACTGCATTAGATGATCCGTCCAATACTGGAAGTTTTAATGGTGAAATCAGCCGTGCAGCCAAAGCGCTCAAACCACAAAAAATTATTCTGACCGAACCAGGCGAATGGCGAGTTCGTGAGATGATGTACCAATGGGAAGGGTTGCTAGGAATTCCCGTCGAGATTTTAGAGGACGGTCGCTTTTTATGCAACCATACGGCATTTAGTGATTGGGCCGCGGGTAAAAAGCAGTTTCGCATGGAGTTTTTCTACCGTGAGATGCGCAAAAAACACCACATACTGATAGATCCAGATGGAAAACCAGTTGGTGGTGAGTGGAATTATGACAAAGAAAATCGTAAACCACCCAAGTCGGGCATGACTATCCCAAAACGTTTAACCCATAAAAAATCAGAGATTACCGAGGATGTTCTAAAACTAGTTGAAAAGCGATTTGCACATCATTTTGGCACTCTTTCACCCTTCAACTATGCCGTTACACGCCCTCAAGCACTGATAGAACTGGAACATTTTATCGATAAAGTACTTCCTTCTTTTGGCGATTATCAAGATGCAATGATGTTGGGAGAGCCTTATCTTTACCATTCTCTTCTTTCATCTTATCTTAACGCTGGCTTGTTATTACCCTTGGAAATATGCCAGAGAGCAGAAAACGCATATCATGAAAACAAAGCACCGCTCAATGCGGTGGAAGGATTTATTCGGCAGATCCTTGGATGGAGAGAATATGTGCGGGGTATTTATTGGCACCATATGCCAGCGTATGCAGATCTTAATTATTTTAATGCAACATTATCGCTACCCAATTTTTATTGGGGTGAACAAACAAATATGGCGTGCGTCAGCGAAGCAGTTCGCCATACAAGAGACCATGCATACTCTCATCATATTCAGCGTCTTATGATTACTGGTAATTTCGCATTGCTTGCGGGTCTCGATGTTCGCCAAGTGCAGGAATGGTATCTTGCGGTTTACTCAGACGCATATGAATGGGTGGAAATGCCAAATACGCTTGGAATGGCACTATTTGGTGATGGAGGTATCATGGCAAGTAAACCCTATGCAGCAAGTGGGAAATACATACAGCGCATGAGTAATTATTGCAAAACATGCCAATACAACCCCAATGAAATGACAGGCGACACTGCCTGTCCATTTAATTCGCTTTATTGGGATTTTCTAGCGCGCAATGAAAGCAAATTGCGTGGAAATCAGCGCATGCCTTATGTGTTTGCAACGTGGGATAAGTTTGGGCTCGAAAAACAAAAAAACATCAGAAAACAAGCAAAGACTGTTCTGCAGCGCATGCAAGATAAGCAATTATGATAGCTTGCTTATAATTGTCATGGATTTTAAAGACTACAAAGCAGGTATATACAAACAACAATATCGATATCAAAGCTTTATGCCTACTCTCATTAATCATACTTGGGAGGTTAACGCTATTATTAAGCCAGTTATATAATAAATTGGGGGAGCATAACGCATTTTCCCAGCTTATTCCCAATATCGATTTCTTTATTAAATTGCACGTTAATAAAGAGGCAACATCCGTTAGTCGTATTGTTGGTGGCGCATCACGCAATGATGAGGTGTTTATTAATCACACTATATCTGGTGAGCAAGGGATGCATGGCAAGGTCAGCACTTTATCTCCCTGATTTTTTTAAAAACACAAATCTCTTTATTATGACAATTTAACTCGTTACAGATAGCCAAGATGTCGTCACGGTATTTTCTATTGGTAAATCAACATCACTAAGACTGATAGAAGATTTCGTGCGATTGGGAATATTACGAGAAATTACTGGATATAAACGTAATCAAATTTTTGTTTTTGATAAACATGTTAAATTATTCAAATAAACCATTTTGCTTTAAAAAATAGGGGATGCGGTCTTTTAGCCATAGAAATGGTGCTCCCTTTTCATTGGCACTTACAAAACCAACATGTCCGCCATGGGGGCTTAACTCCAAAGTGACATCACAGGATAATTCATCGAACTTTGGAATGACATCAGGTGTCATAAACGGATCATCTTCTGCATGAATAATCAGTGTGGGGGTTTTTATGCCGGTTAAGTATGCTTTGCAACTTGCAGAATTATAATAATCGTCTGCATTTTTAAAACCATGAATCGGTGCTGTGATTTGATTATCAAACTCCCATAAGTTTTTAATTTGCTTGAGTTGGGTGCTTGTAATAACATGTTCTAAATGGTTTTTCTGCATTTTAAGCTTTAGCATTTGTTTTAAACGTTTGAGCAAATGTAGTTGATAGACTTTGGAAAATCCATGCTGAAGTTTATGGGCCGTTTTTGATAATTGAAAGGGCACTGAAATAGCTACTGCGCATTGTATGAAAGATTGCTCGCTTGTTTCACCTAACCATTTTAATAATGCATTGCCGCCTAAGGATACACCAATGACCGCTTTTTTGGTATGGGGTTCTCTTTTTTTTAAAATCTCTAAAAGATAGCTAAAATCCTGGGTGCCCCCCGCATGATAGGCCCGAATAAATCGATTGGGTTCATCACTTGCGCCGCGAAAATACATCATTACACAACGTATTCCCTTAGCATTTAAAGAGGAAAAGAGGCTTTTAACATAATGTGAGTGCAGTCCTCCACCTAAACCATGTAATAAAATGACTAAAGGACTGTGGTGGGGTATAAGATGGTTGGACCACGCTAGATCAATAAAATCACCATCCGTAAGTTCAATGCGTTCTTTGGTGTATGTCAATACCAATTTTTGCAAATCAACAAATTTAGGGTAGAGGGTCTGCATATGTGGGTTTTTTAACCACCAGGCGGGTTTAAAAGCGCTTTCTATTATCATATGGGCTTTGCTTAAAAAAGATTTTCATCGCTATTAGAGGTTGTGTTGCCAAAAAATGAACTGGATTGTGGTTCGGGGGCAGGGAGTTCATTATCATCAGCTGGAACTTCATTTTCACGGAAGAACTCACTGATGCTTTTCGCACCGGCAGGTGCGCGTAGACCATTTTGTGGGTTAATGGGGATGGATAAAATATTTTCAGGGGGTGTTGAGGTTTGCTCAGGCATTCCTTTAAGTGCAATCTTCATATAATCAATCCACAATGGCAATGCCAAAGAAGCTGCATATTCATGCAAAGGTTGGGGGGTATCATATCCAAACCAAGTGGTGGTTACCAACTGGGCGTTATAGCCGGCAAACCAAGCGTCTACCTGATCATTGGTGGTCCCTGTTTTTCCAGCCAGATCATGTCGACCCAGTACTTTTGCTTGGACTGCAGTGCCGTGTTCAATAACACTTTGTAAAGCGGAGTGAATGAGAAATGTCAAATCGGGTGGAATGACCTCTGGTGCACAATTGGTGCCGTGGGGAGGGGTTTCCAAAGGTTTGCAGGCAATTGCAGGATTGGCTTGTAAGATGAGATCACCGTGGCGATTGGTGATATGGTCAATCATATAAGGTTCAACACGATAACCACCATTGGCGATGACGGCATAGGCTGAGGTCAGATCGATAGGACTGACGGATAAACTGCCGAGTGCTAGGGATAAGGCATGGGGCAATTGTTTTTTATCAAACCCAAAGCGGGTGACATATTGAATGGCATAATCGATACCAATATCATCTAATAAACGAATTGATACTAGGTTTCTGGAATGGGCTAAGGCTTCACGAACACGTGTGGGGCCATTGAAGGTATTGTTGTCATTATGTGGTCGCCATAAATGGTTTAAGCTCGGATCGCGCATGACAATGGGAGCATCATTGACAATACTGGCGAGAGAGTAGCCCTTGCTTAAAGCTGCAGCATAAATGAAAGGTTTAAAGCTAGAGCCCGGTTGACGTTGAGATTGAGTGACGCGATTGAATTTACTATATTGAAAATTAAAACCGCCAACGAGCGCTTCAATAGCGCCATTTTGTGGATTCAGTGAGATAAGCGCTGATTCTAATTTTGGGATTTGACTGATTTGCCAGTGCCCCTCTACGTTTCGTACGTAAATTACGTCACCGCGTTTCGCAACATTTGCAGCCGCATTCGGTGCCTTGCCAGTCCAACCATGGGTCAATGCTGGTTTTGCCCAGGATAAGCCATCCCAGTTCACGTCAATGGGGTTGCCATCTTTGAGAAATACCTTTAAAGCTTTCGCTTGCACCTCGGTGACAATGCCTGGTAATAAATCATGGTTATTTTGATAGCTGCTTAGAATCGCTCTTAATTGTTTTTTAGTGGGTTGCTCTGTGAGTTGTAGATTTTTAATCGGTCCACGATAACCATGACGTTTTTCATAATTGAGAAGGTGTTGTTCAACAAGACGATTGGCAGCGATTTGCAATGGGGCTTTAATGGTGGTGTAGACCTTAAAACCTTGTGTATAGGCGTCTTCACCAAAGTGTGCATATAAAGACTGTCGAATCATCTCAGCAACGTAGGGCGCAGAGGCTTTAATTTTAGGGCCATGATAACTGGCGTTAACAGGCTCAGTAATGGCCGTTTCATATTCTTGTGTTGAAATATATTTTTCTTCATAGAGTCTATCTAAAACATGATTTCTGCGTTTGAGAGCAGCATTAGGATTAGCAATTGGGTTATGGGCTGAAGGCGCTTGGGGGAGGCCGGCAATCATTGCTAATTCAGAAATGGAAAGTTCGTTGATGTTTTTACCATAATAAATTTGCGCGGCGGCTCCTACGCCATACGCTCGGTTACCTAAATAAATTTTATTTAGGTAAAGTTCTAAAATTTTTTCTTTAGGTAGTTCCTGATCGATTTTAATGGCAAGTAAAATTTCATTGAATTTTCGCCAAAAGGTTTTTTTGCGATCCAAGAAGAAGTTTCTTGCTACTTGCATGGTAATGGTGCTTCCACCCTGAGACTTTGTGCCTGTTTTTACCATTTTCAGAGCAGCGCGACCCAGGCCCATAATGTCGACACCAGGATGCTCAAAGAAACGTTGATCCTCAGTAACAAGCAATGCTCGGACAAGCGTTTGCGGAATTTGTGCATAGGTTAAAGGGATGCGACGTTTTTCGCCATATTCTTGAATTAATTCGCCATCTTGAGAAAAGATTTGTAAAGGAACTTGAAGTTCGACATTTTTCAGTGATTCAACATCAGGAAGTTGGCTGACAAGGTAGAGGTAAACGATGGCCAATATTGTGAAAACCACAAAGCCAAGACTTATGAAAGACCAAAGGCCATGTCGCCAAAAAAAACTGGTTTTTTTCATTCTTTGTTAAAAGCGTTCAAATTTAAAATAATTTATATAATAAACCAATTCGATTGATTTGGTTATATCTTTTTTGATTATTTTTTGACTAATGTATAAATAATATTCATTGTGATTATTCCGTTCTTATAGGTGGGAACTTTGAGCTGGTATTGATAGGTCTTGAGGCGAGTGCAATCAAGGTATTTAAAGCAATTTGTTGCCAAATTTTGGAAAGAGGTGAGTGCAATTGCGTGGCAATGGGATGACCGATATCTGCTTGTTCTCGGATCTGATGATGAAGTGGAACTTCACCAAGTAGTTTAACTTGATATTTTTCAGCCAATTGTTTTGCGCCAGTGTCACCAAATAAAGTGGATTGATGGTGGCAGTTTTCACATTCATGCCAGGCCATATTACTAATAATGCCTAAAACAGGAATATTGAGACGCAATAACATTTGTAGCGCTTTCTCAGCATCTAAGGTCGCAATGGTTTGCGGTGTAGTTACAATAATGGCACCACTTAAAGGAATTTTTTGGGTAAGACTTAAAGGAATATCCCCGGTTCCAGGCGGGAGATCAATAAACAGATAATCAAGTGCCGACCATGCCGTTTGATTGATCATCTGCATTAACGCTTTCGCTAACATGGGACCACGCCAAATCAAGGGTCCATCTTCTTGAAGCAATCCCATCGACATGCATTCTACGCCATGATTTTTGATAGGTTGATATTGATTGTCATCGACAGGGAGAGGCTTGCTTGTAATTCCCATCATTGTCGGGATGCTCGGGCCATAAATATCCGCATCTAATAAACCTACTTGAGCACCTATTAAACCACTGGCGCAGGCAAGATTAGAAGATACTGTGGATTTTCCAACACCACCTTTTCCAGACACGATGGCAATGGCATTGCGGATATTTTTAATGCCGTATCCTGGAAGCTGGGTTAAATGGGGTGCAATTTGACTTTGCCAATGGGTAGATGTATTGGGCAAATGTTTGTTACTAATCTCTTGAAAGACTTGTGTTGGGAATCCAGCTTTAATAACAAGTTCTTGTTGCAAGTCCTGATAGAACTCTAGAGGAAGATGCTTTATATCGAGATGCAGTTCTTTAATAATACAGTCTTGTAAAGACTGTATGAGTACGGATAATTCCATAGATAAAATACACATTTTTTGAGAGATGGCTTATTTTAAGCCTTTCAGTGTAATTCGCAAATGGTTTTTTGTGTTAAAAAATAGAACTCTACCGGCTTGTCTACATGTTTATCCACAGATATTGTGAATAAGTTGCTGTTTAAATATCTTTCTTTGCTTAAAAAAAATCATTAAAACAATGGCTTGCGAATATTATGCTAATTAAGTTCGATTTGTATTTGAAAAACGCAGGGGGTTGTTCACATGATTTTCGTTATAGCTTTATGAACATATGTGAGTGTTTTGACGGGAAAATTTAAAAAACTAAGTTTATTCATATGTTTACCGGCTTATCTACAGGTTTATCCACAGAATCTGTGAATAAGATGCTGTTTAAAATTTTTTCTACAGTAAAAAAACATCATCAAAACAATAAGTTGCAAATTTTATGTTAATTAAGTCCGATTTGTATTTGAAAAGCGCAGAAAGTTATTCACAATTTTTGATCTTGGTTTTTAGATCATTTGCAAGTGTTTTGGCGGTAAAATTCAAAAACTGAGTTTATTCAGTTATTTACCGGCTTGTCTACAGGTTTATCCACAGAATCTGTGAATAAGATGCTGTTTAAAAATTTTTCTAAAGCAAAAAAACAGCATTAAAACAATGCTTTGCGAATTTTACATTAATTAAGTCCGATTTGTATTTGAAAAGCGCAGAAAGTTATTCACAATTTTTGATCTTGGTTTTTAGAACATTTGCAAGTGTTTTGACGGGAAAATAAAAAACTAGCTTTATTCAGATATTTACCGGCTTGTCTACAGGTTTATCCACAGAATCTGTGAATAAGATAGTCGCTGTCGCGAAATAATTTGATTATAAAACAATCTTGTTGTAATTATTTTGCTTACACTGGTTCGCTTAAAATTAGAATGGTGCATTAATCACACTGCTACCCTTGTTATATGGCCACGTCTTCAACAATTTGGCAATCATTTGCAGCGACACTCGCAACTTTATCAATTTTTGGACGCACCTCGCCTGCAAGATAGCGCGTAAGCTGTCTTGCATTAAAACCAAACACTGAAGCATAGCCCGCGCTTTTCGTAGTTTCATCCGATTTCATACGGCTCCTGCCCATTTGACCACCTTGTTTTGTGTGGCCGATTAACGGCTCAATGCCGGCCCGGCGATCGTGGAGAAGCTGACGAATAGGCCCTGGTGTTTTCTCAGGCGGTGCATCCAGTGTTCGATTGGGTCTTGGTAGATAAATATCTTTGACGCCCGCCGCTTCAAGACGCCGCTCATTATCAAAAGAATAATACCCTTTGTCGGTTGCGATTGATTGTAATGTACCTTGGCCAAAGAGGTTCTGATGCAAAGCAATCATAGCCGGCAACGACGGGGCATCGGGCATATAAAGTCGCTGTCGCGAAATGATTTTGTCATAAAACCACCTTGATGCGATTATTTTACATCATTTGCCTTACTTGAAATTAGAGTGGCGCATTGCTCACATAAATAAATGTATTCAATCAGTATGACATTATGAATTCTCAAGATAATCCTAAATTCTCCAGGAATTAGCACTAGGATTGCCTCAGGGTGAAGATCTGCTAAATCAAAGATTTTTTTATGAATTTTGTTTTTTCCTGAACAATGATTTTACTATCATAGTAAGTCTCCCAAAGTTTCTGTAAATTTAGGAAGGGCTAGAAAAAAAGAAAGCCATCCGTTAAACTTCATGTATATTTTTCGACGATAAACAAGAAGGAAAAACCGATGGCTTTGAACATTAATGATACCAAATTTTTAGATATTGCGGAAATTATTTGTGAAGAGGGATTGAGCGGAATAGATAAGGCTGTTCAAATTATTATTAAAGGGGCAATTCTGATTGAACGAGATAGACATCTCAAAGCTCAATGGCACTACCTTAAGACTCAGTAATTTTGTAAGTGCATGATTTATATTGAGATCAGTTTCCAGATTTATTATTATTCGTTTCGTCAAAAAACAATAAAAATAAAAAGGAAACTGAGAGATGAATTGTAGCAAAAAACGTAAAGTGGCACAAATTAAAGAAAACAAGCAATCTCTATTAAATGACACGACCGAGCTGTGTTTGACGCGCATCTTGAAAACAGAAGCATGCACACAGCTTATTGGCAAATGCAGGCCATTTCGTGATCGAGTGTATACGCCATTTAAAACCATCTGTGTGTTTATGAAGTAGGTTCTTAGCGCCGACAAATCATGTAAAAAAGCCGTTGCTGGTCTTGCGGTTGAACATCTGATTTCCGAAAAAAAAGTGTCAGTACCAATACTGGCCCATATTGTAAGGCCAGACAACGCTTACCTGAGTCAATCGTTAAATCATTAGTAAAGGAAATCAGCAAATCATCTGAGAGCAAGGCTCCATCTGGATGGAAGCCATATGGTCGAACACTTAAAGCATTTGATGGCACAACCGTGAAAATGGCAGATACACCTGAAAATCAGGATGATTACCCTCAACACGGTAATCAGAAAAATAGTTGTGGTTTTCCTATATTACATTTATTGGCTGTCATGTCATTATCAATCGGCACGGTAGTGGATTATGCAGTAGGTGCATACAAGGGCAAAGGGACGGGTGAGCAGTCTTTGTTGAGGGGAATTTTTAGTTGTATTGAAAATGACGACATTGTCTTAGGCGATCGCTATTTCCCCAGTTTTTTTCTGATGGCTGATAAAACATTGGGGCTGATGGGATTTTCCGTGGTCAAGCTCAGCGACACTATGACTTTCGTACTGGCGAGCGCATGGGGAAACAGGATCATATAGCCAGCTGGAAAAAACCAAAGAAACCAAGGTGGATGAAGCAGGAACAATATGATGCCTACCCGGATTTAATGCCAGTCCGAGAATTTAAAGTCGCTGGAAATGTTTATGTCACGACCTTTTTAGACGCCAAAACATATCCAAAGCAAGATTTGGCACAAATCTATTGTCGAAGATGGGATATTG
>Ga0247843_1003633_pt1 | contig 24758 bp, 23 predicted proteins | sample LaCruzMarch2017__FD_192420 | JGI IMG/M metagenome (GOLD analysis project Ga0247843, IMG submission 192420) | Freshwater microbial communities from meromictic Lake La Cruz, Castile-La Mancha, Spain - LaCruzMarch2017_8m | ecosystem: Environmental > Aquatic > Freshwater > Lake | place: Spain...
TATAATTTGTTCTAGGAGTTAATTCACCTGAAAGCATGGTTGTGAAATAGGATTCGTATTCTTCAAAATAAATAATGAAGAAAAAATTATTAAAAAAAAGTAATAAAAGTAAAATTGAGAAAATTATAAGAAAGGGAAAAGAACGAACAAAACTAATTTCTTTGAGATTCATTTGTTACTTGATTTGTTAAGTAGTTTTTGTAAAAATAAATAAAAAAGATAGTTCTTAATTGACATTTAACGAATTAAACGAGATTGCTTGTGGACTTTTTGTTTAATTTAGCGAAGTGCCAAATATTTAATTTAAGTGCAACAAATAAACCTAAGTATAATAATTCCTTGTTTAAATGAGGAAAAAACTTTACCTATCTGCATTTCAAAAGCAAGAGATTTTTTGAGGCGTGAGAAAATAAATGGTGAAATAATTGTTGGTGATAATGGAAGCACTGATAATTCCATAGAAATTAGCACAAAATTAGCAGATAAAATAATTCATATTGAAGCGAAAGGTTATGGCAATGTTTTGAGGGCACTAATAAAGTCAGCTAATGGCAAATATATAATAATGGGTGATGCCGACGACAGCTATGATTTTTCAGAGTTAAATGGAATATACACAGCCCTTTTTAACGGTCATCAGTTGGTTGTTGGCAATCGATTTAAAGGTGGTATTGAGAAAAATGCGATGCCTTTTATGAATAAATATGTGGGAAATCCAACCATCACTTATCTTGGAAAAAAATTATTTAAAATACCAATAAATGATTTTAATTGTGGTTTACGCGGGTTTGAAAAAAAAGCTTTCTCTAAATTAAATTTTCACTCATCAGGAATGGAATTTGCTTCAGAAATGATTATTGTAGCTTGTATAAATGGATTGAAAATGACTGAGGTTCCAGTAAAATTATTTCCTGACGGACGAGAAAGACAGTCTCATTTGCGACCTTTAAGAGATGGAATTAGGCATATCCGATTGATTTTAAGAATGAGATTTCACAAAACATATTGATAATGTTTGACTTAAATGTATTATGTCAATAAGTACTGTTTGCTCGATTTTACTCGTTAATCTGCGCCAATTTTGGCTTAAAGCCAGTGGACAAAGAAAAAAGATAATTCCTTACAAGGTTCTTGTAGAGCTTACGAATAAATGCAACTCTAAATGCTTGACTTGTGATATTTGGAAAATTCCACAACAAAAATGGATTACATTGGAAATTGTTAAATTTCAAATCTTTACGAAAAAAATGGGAAAACACTTGAAATGGCTAGCTTTTTCCGGTGGTGAAGTATCCTTGGTAACTAATTTCAATGAATTTGTTCAAACATTAAAGTCAAATTCAAAAAGTTTAAAAATCGTAACTTTCACAACAAATGGTTTAAATCCTGAAAGAATCTTAGCAAATGCTTTATTGCTTAAAAAAGAATTAAATTGTACTGTTTTTATAACAATAAGCTTGGATGGTAATCAAGAATTTCATGACAAAATTAGAGGAGTTGAAGGTAATTATGCAAAAGCAAGGAAAACATTCGACTTACTTTCAAATGCTGGAATTTGGTGCCATTTTGGAATAACTGTTTCGAACGAAAATGCTGATTTTTTAATCGAAAATGCAAAAGAAGTTTTGAAAGATACAAGAGCAGTAACAATAAGTCATGAAGGAGGGTTGTTTTTAAATGCTAAAATCAACAATTCTGAAAGCGACTTGAAAATAATAAAAGCACTAAAAGTAATTAATAAACAGTATCGAGTAAAATCCGTGGGAGAAATTTTAATAAAATTGTATCTAAAAATAGGAATTCGATTTTTAGAGGCAAAAAGATCAAAGAATGTAATTAAATGTGATGTTGGTAATTCCTCTATTCACTTACATGGTGATGGTTCTATAAGTCCTTGTATGTATTTAGAAGCATTTACAACAATAAACAATGGTTTTTCGATTGAAGATTTTTCAAATTCCAAAGCCATGGAATTGAAAAAACGTGCTAAAAAGGGTGATTGTCCAAATTGTTGGATGAATTGTTATGCGCCACATAGTATTATGCAAGCTCCAGTAAAAAGTATTTTAAAATTCTTTAGTTGAAAACATAAAGATTCATTAACAGTTTGAGACTCAATATAATTATTTTGATTTGTTTTTAAATGATTTATTAACTTGTAGCGGAAAACGTAAATATTCAGAATATGAGAATATTAAATAGTCAAAGAATTGAAAATATTGTTATATATATTTTTGTAATTTACTTGATTTTCTGGTACATCGTAGGATGTTACTTTTCTTTTCCAAATGCTGAAGATTACTCATTGTCTTACCCATCTCGAGATTACGGAATACTAGATGGGGCTTTTGATAATTTGATAAATGTTGATGGTCGTTATACTACAAACTTTTTGCATGGTCTAAATCCATTAGTAATTGATTGGATTATTGGTTATAAATTGATGAATTTCTTCACTTTATGTTTATTATTCTATTCCCTTTATTTTTTGTGTAATTCTTTTCAATTTCTTCAGAAGAAGGACTCGATTAAACTTGCACTTTTAATTACTGTTGTTTTCTTTAATAGCTCACCCTCACCTGTACATCAGTTTTTCAATATGTCAGGTAGTTTTGTTTATTTATACCCTTGGATTTCAGTATTATTTTGGTTAGGTTCTATAATTCGATTCATTAAAATAGGTAAAGAAAACTGGTTCTTTTTGTCTTTACTTTTAATGTATTTATCATTTGGTTTTAACGAATTATTCCTCTCGATAAATTCTTTTTTTGTTGGATACATAGTTTTGGTTGTTGAAAAAAAAAACATTAATACTAAAAGAAAAATCATTTTAGTTCTAGTTTATGTGATTGCAGTTGTAACCATGATTTCAAGTCAAGGAAATTTTTCAAGGCTCGAATCGCACGAAAGTGACAGAATTGGTTATGATTTTTTAATAATTCTATCAACGGCATCTAAAAATTTCAGCCTTTATGTTGTTAACCTAGTTATTAAATTAGATTTTCTCGTTCCAATTTTTCTCATTTTTCGAATTTTAATTAGATACAATTATTTTAAAACAATTAATATCAAAAATTTCCAGCACACTTTTATTTTATTTGTTTTTTCCTTTTTGTCCACATTTATATATTATCTCCCAATGGGGTAAAATTTTTACCCACTAGGGTTTATTCTTGTCTTTTACCTATTTTGTTTTTCTTTCTACTGATTTGTTTTATAACAATTGGTCAAAAATTGAATAAAATTTTTCACGAAGACTCATTAAATCTTAAAATATTATCGGCACTCTTAATTATTTCTATGTTATTTAATAAAAATTCTTCAAATGATATTAGATACGATTTAATTCAAGGTAATTTGACAAATTTCAATACTAAAATGAATAATCAAATCAATAAATTAAGAATGACAAGCACTAAAAAAAACTGGAAATCGTGCGAACTTGAACATTTTGATTCATTCCCCAAATCTATTTTTTTGCCACCTTATTTATCATCTAACAGAGAATTAGATTATTGGAATGTTGCCTTTGAAAAATATTTTTATTTAGATGAAGTATATTTAAAAGGTGATACACTAAGAATTAGAAAATCACTGAATTTTAACAAATTGTAGTCATGAAATTGTTTTATTCAATAATTTACTTTCTGTTTTTTTTGCTAATTTTTGGATTTCTAATTTTAAATCTGAAAAAAGGTCAAACATCTGAAGTAAACGTAAATTTTCGATTTTTAATGAACTCCATTCAAAATCATAAAATTGATTTGAAAAATTCCAAAATGATTATTTTTCGTGAAAACAAAAAGATTGAATTCTTCACTGTAAAAGAGAAATTGGAAGTATTAAATAGAACATTAAATTTCATTAAGGATTTCGTTGAGAAGTCAGAAATTAAGGGTTTTGAAATTCAAAAAAGTAAAAAAACTAAACGATATCTATTTTTTATTCAGTATGAATGTAAACTATTGTTGATCATTAATTTTAGCGTCAGTGATAATGAAATTGTAACTTTAAATGAACTAAGAATAAATTCAAATTTTCAGTAAAATCACAGTCTCTTTACTTTTCCTATGAATTAATATTGAAAAATAGTTTTCTTACTTTGTAATTTCAACAAATTCTAATAAATATCACTATTTTAATAGGTCATTATAGCTATATTTGAAATATATTTTCAATATGGAATCCCAATTTACTTGGCCTGAAGGCGAATCAATTGTTTACTTACGTCCACCAAAGGAATTTTATGATGGTAAATTAGCTCCTTTTTATCATTCTAGTTGTTTTCCTGAATTAAATGAACTAAAAGAAAATTGGACTCAAATTCGAGATGAAATTCTTGAGTACGAACATAAGTTTGGAAACCTATCAGGGATGAATTCTTTATCTCCAGCTGATGTGACCGGAACTTGGACACTTTTATACATTAAAAGTTTTTTAAGAAATTATAAAAAAAACAGAAAGAGATTTCCTATTACAGCTGGTTTAGTTGATAATGTTAAAAGTTGTGTATTTGCTTCAATAAATATTCTTGAACCTGATTCTGTAATCAAACCACACTATGGAGATACAAATGGAATTGTTCGTGTTCATCTTGGTTTGATTGTACCTGACCCACATCCTATTATTGGAATAAATGTTGGAGGAGAAGAAATGGGATGGGAAGAGGGAGATTTCATGTGTTTTATAAATGTCCAAAAACATTTTGTTTGGAGTAAATCGAAAGAGAAAAGATATGTTTTAATGCTAGATATTGTTCCTCAACCTCTGATTAAAAGACAATATGAAATTTGTATAAAAGCTCTTGGTAGTCAGTCATTTAATTATTTTTATAATAATCATAAATGGTTTAGAGTATTTCCGAATTTTCTTCATCCAATTTTTGTTGCTATTTTCACTGCGATTTGGTGGGTTTACTTACCGATTGAACGCTTTTTCAATAAATAGAATTATATAAATTGCGAAATGCAAATTTGCTTAATTAAACCTCCAATTCTTCATAAAGGTACATCTTTTGCCTTGATGCCAACACCACCATTGGGTCTTGCATATATAGCTGGAACTTTAGAGCAAATTACGTCTGAAATTCAAGTAATTGACGCTAGTGCTTTTTCGGCTCAAAAAAAAGAACTTTTTAGTGGTGAAGTCTACTTGTTTGGATTAAACAAATTTGAAGTAACCAATAGAATCAAAGGAAATCCTCAAATTATTTGTATTTCTCTGATGTTTACTAATAATTGGCTTCACGATAGAGAATTGATAAAAGAAATTAAAAATTCATTTCCAAATGCTATATTAATTGCCGGTGGAGAGCATGCTACAGCTGCTCCAGAATTATGTTTGAAGCAATCACCACTTGATTTTATTGTTTTAGGAGAGGGTGAAGAAATAATTTTTCAATTGGTCGATTCCATTTCCAAAAACATGGAACCAAAAGAAATTTCTGGTATTGCTTTTCGTGAGAATGAAACAATTGTTCAAACACAGCGAAAAAAACGAATAAAAAATATTGAAGAATTAGCTTGGCCTGCATGGCACTTTTTTCCACTCGATAGTTATTTCGAGCACAAAATGTCTCATGGGATTTACAAAGGTAAAACATTGCCTGTAATGGCCACTAGAGGGTGTCCTTATGAATGTACATTTTGCAGTAGTCCATTGATGTGGGGAAGAAATTACTACATGCGTTCCCCAAAAGATTTTGTAGATGAACTAGAATATTTAAACAAAACCTATCAAGTTGTCAATTTCGATTTGTTCGATTTAACAGCGATTATTGTTAAAGATTGGATTATCCAAACATGTGATGAAATAATCAAACGAAAACTCAACATTACCTTTCAACTTCCTTCAGGTACAAGAGCAGAAGCAATTGATTACGAAGTGGCTATTGCTTTGAAAACAGCCGGTTGCTCAAATATTACCTATGCGCCAGAGTCAGGTTCCGCACGTGTGTTAAAAGAAATAAAGAAAAAGGTAGAATTAAACAAAATGCTTTTTTCAATAAAACAATCTAGTAAAGCAGGGATAAATATTCATTTGAATATGATTATTGGTTTTCCGAATGACACGCACAAAGATATTTTTCAAACCCTTTGGTTTCTTATAAAATGTAGTTGGTTTGGAGCTAATGATATGGCTATGGCTGTTTTTACTCCCTATCCAGGAAGTGAAATGTTTCGAGAATTGAATCAAAAAGGAAAATTGGACTTATTTGATGACCAAATTTTGATTGAAATCATTGAGTCCTATGATTTGTGGCCAAGTAAAGTGTATAGTTCAAAAGTCAATCCTTTTTTTATAAAACTTTATGTTCTGTTATCTTTAATTACTTTTTATTCAAGCAATTACTTGTTTAGACCCATTCGATTCTTTCGCACAATGAGAAATCTATTATTCAACAAACATGAATCTCGTTTAGAACAAATATTGTATAAGAATTTCTTGCGAAATTTCTTTCATCTTAAAACTTCTAAAAAGAATGTCTATTAATCGACTAATCAATTCATTTGTTTGGACATTAATGGCATTCTTAATTGCCGCAATTGGATTTGAATTTTGCTTTGATGATTCATATGATGGTTTATTAAGTAAATTAAGTATTGGACAGTTTTCTCCCTTCTCTTTATTTGACTGGCATTTCCTTGGGTTACTTTGGATTAAGGAACCATTAAAGTTCATTCAAAATCTATTTTTTGATATTGATGTTTTTTACACTTTTTACATTTTTTGTACATTATTAGCTGCTTTTTATCTCTTTTACACTTTTGGAAAAATTACTACCATTAATTCAACTTTAAAATTGATTATTTATATTTCATTTTTATTGATTATTGTAGATAGTCTAATTTTTGTAACTCATACACGTTTTGCAACTCTTTTTGCTGGTTTGGCTTTATTTAATCTTGCCTATTTTTCCTCCCAATCAAGGGTAAAAATTGTTGTTCATTGTTTGATTTTTTTATTCGGTTTTTTGGTTCGACCTGAAAGTGGAGTAGGTGCTTTATTGTTTGTTATTCCTGGTTTATTTTTTCATGGCCAGCCAATTCTTCGTTTGCTAAAAGTTTCGATTTTACCTCTTTCATGTGCAATTCTATTTTTTGTGACATTAGAATCTTATAAACTTTTTACTGATCGATTAGAAATTTTAATTGAACCTGATATCGAATATGCAATGTCAACTGATAAATTTCTTCCATTAAAAAAAAATGCAACAAAAATAGATTCAGTTCGCTATGAATTTGCTAGAAATGGTTTTTTTATAGATACATCATTTGTTGATGACAAATTTCTGAGAACAATCATTTCTAACACAAAGACAATAGATTTTAAAACATATATAAAGTCAGTGAATCATGTTATTTTATTTTACATTTCCTATTCAATTGTCTCCTTCGCTTTGTTTTTCATCCTTTTATCGCACTTGTTTTCATATCAATTAGATCTATTTTGTAAGGTTTTAGCTTATAATATTTTCATATTTTTAATTCTTACTTTACTTGATTATCAAGTTAATATTGCAGATAGACATTTTAGTCCATTGATACTACTTACAATGTTACTTTCAGCAATGTTTTATGAAAAAATTGAGACATTTAAACAGATGCAATTCGCCAACGCTCTCTTTGTATTTCTATTGTTTTTTCCAATCAATTATACGTGGCGTTACATACGCCAAAATAACAAACAAGTAATCTATAATGTAAAAAATAATGTTGTAAGCTTAAATAAGTTTGAGGAAAAAACACAAGGTCGAAATGTAATTGTTACTGTATCAGGATTTAAATTGTTTGACAAACCATATTCTTTTTTTAAAACAAATAGAACCAAAAATAATTATTTTATTTACGATCTTTCTACTTATTCAATCGTACCAAGATATACGAGTTATTTGAGCTCAAAATGCAATTGTAACGCTGCTGTTCCTCTTGAGTTTTTTAAATGGTTAGATACTACAAATGGAATTATTCTTATTGATGAAAAAAGAGCAATTATTTTAGAGAAATATATTAAGTTTCGCTACAATAAAGAAATTACCTTTGTTGATTTGATTGAACTTAATAAATTGTTTGACAAAGAAATGTGGCCCGATTTGAGAGCAAAAATTATTGTTTTTGATTGAGAAATATTTATATATGTATATTGGGTGTTTTATTTAGTAGAGATCAATTATGGTAAACAGCATTTTAAAAAATGAAATTAAACAGAAACATTTAAACAAAGATGGATTTACTATTATAAATTTATTGAATCTATCTGATTGCTACGATTTTTTGCAGTGGAAGAAAGAAAAAAACTTAACAGACACAAATACTTATTCTAAAGGAAGTCAAACTTATTCAATCCAAAAATATCAAGAAAACCACAATTTTATTTCAGATAAGATTAGTGAGCAACTAAATCATTTTTTTCAAGATTACAAAATCATTTTCTCAAGATTTTTATTAAAAAAGTGTGCAAAAGATGCTTTTATTCCAGCTCATCAAGATCGTCAATTTACAGATTTAGATGACGATAAATTCCCATCTTATATCATTTGGATACCATTAGTTGATGTTAATTTGTATAATGGAACAATAGGTTTTCTTAAGGGAAGCCATAAAACTTACAAAGCTCCTCCACCGCCATTTCCAGATCCTAAAGCTAAAAGATTCAATGATGAAACAATTTTTAACTTGTTTCCATATTTAAATTTTGTAAAGCTTAAAGCAGGACAAGCTGTGATTTTCAATATAAAAACATATCATGGATCTTTACCAAATTTTTCAAAACACGAAAGACCAGCAATAAGAATAGACATTTGCCATGAAGAAGCGCAACTTTTTTGCTATTTCTTGAATAAAAAAAGTGACGGCAAATTAATGGATAAATATGCTGTAAATGATTCATTTTACACACGATTTCCAAATGAAAAATTGCTGGAAATTTACAATAATGACGAAACTTTTCCTGAGGGAGAATTAGTAAATTCTCAGCCTTATTTTCTGTCGAAAAAATCCATCAAAGAATACCTTGTTGATCATGAAATATTAATGAATGAAAAAACTGAATTTGACACAAAAGTTTCGCTTATTGTTTCAAGAAGAAAATACGTTTCAAATTTTGAAGCATCTTTTTTTTCAATCTTTAAATCAAATAAAAACAACTATTAAATTTAATTCAGAATTAATAACTTTTTTCAATTAAGATTTACTTGCAGTTGTAAATCGTATTTTTGCTAAGTGAGAATTTTACTATTAAATGCACCTGTTTTAACAGTTCAAGAACCGTGGTTTGATGAACCAGATTTTGTTCGCACTTCTCTTGCATTTTTAGCTGGATACTTAAGATTCCATGATTCTTTTGAGATTTACTGCTTAGACGCTAAATTTGAACGTTTAGATTTTGAACAAACAGTCCAGAGAGTCATTGAAATCAATCCAGATGTTATTGGTTTAACAGCATTTACAAATGAAATCAAGCCTTGTGCTTATGTTGCTGGAAAAATAAAAAGTGTGCTGCCTCAAGTTGTTACTGTCATTGGAGGAGCCCATTTTACAGCTTTACCAGAAGTAACTTTAAAGGAATTTCCTTCTTTCGATTTAGGAGTTTATGGTGAAGGAGAAATCACTTTTTTGGAACTTTGTCGTGCAATCAACTTAAATTCTGATTTGTCAGAAGTTAAAGGTGTTTGTTTCAGAAAACAAGACGATATAATTATAAATGACCCAAGAGATAGGAATTTGAATTTAGATTCGTTTCCAATGCCTGCTTGGGATTTATTTCCTCCAGCTAAAATTTATCACATACAAACGTTAAGAGGTTGTCCGTTTAATTGTGTGTTTTGTATGAATCACAATGGTAAAGTTGCACGGAAATTATCTGTTCAACGAGTGATAGATGAAATGGAGTTTTTAATTCAATATGGGGCTGAACAAATTTCTTTTGGTGATGAGTTATTTAGTGTAGACGTTGAGCGAACTCATGCCTTATTAGACGAAATGATTGAACGGAAAATTGGTGAAAAAATCAAATGGGACATACAAACGCATGTTGGATACGTTGATGATTCGCTTTTAGCAAAAATGAAAAAAGCAAATATTGATCGTTTAGAAATGGGGGTAGAAACGGGAGATGAATCAGCTTTGAAAAGAATGGGAAAAGCAACCAACGTACAAATGATAAAAAAAGCTTTTGGACTTGCTCACAAACACAAGATTAAAACGGGTTCATTTTTATTGATTGGTCAACCAAATGAAACAAGGCGAACAATATATCAAACCATTAAATTAGGAATTAAAATTAATCCAACTGAACCAATAATTGGCACAATGGTACCCTATCCTGGGACTGAAGTTTCTAAAATGGCTGTTGAAGGAAATGGCGGATACAGATTACTTTCTTTTAATTGGGACGATTATAGTAAACAAATTAATTATTCACTTGCATTCAATAGTATCTCTTTAAAAACGATTAAAATTGCTCAATTTTTAGGTTATTTATTAATTTTTTTATTCAATGGAAGAATTCTTGATTTTACTCGATTTATTTTTAAATATCAAAAAGCTGGTTTTAAATTTATTTTAAGCATTTTCAAAAGTTCTACCTCAGAAAAGGTAAATCTTCCTGCTGATTATGCTTTTTTTACAAGTGGTCACTATCTGGTTCAAAATTCTGATATTCTAACTGCTAGAATGGATTGGAAAAAAACACAAATTGAAGAACTTAGAAAAGCGCGTTTGAATTCACCTAATTTATTGGAGGAACAAAAGCCAGCAGTGCAATATCAGTTGAGTTAAGGTAAAAACGATAAACGTCTTTGAATTGGTAAATAAATAAACCAACAAGTTGAAAAAACATAAAACAACAATTTTTTAAAGAATTTTGGAGTCTTATTAAAAATAGAAATATATTCAGAAAACCATTTTACGGTTAAAGCTCCTAAAGATTGTGCGCAAACCCAAGTTTTACGATTACAAAATTCATCCTTAACTACATCAAAAACAAGCACAAATCTACGTTTATCGCTGTCATTCCAAACATAATGTATACAAGAGTCACTGAATAAAACTGCTTTGCCATTTTCCCAGCCTATTTCTTCATCGCCCACGTGAATTCCCATTTTAGGATATGCATAAGGGATTTCAATTCCCAAATGACCACGAATTGTAGCATTGGTCTCTCCAATGTGAGGAAGTATTTTAGAAAAGGGCTCGAGGACAGTAAATTCTGCAAAAGTTAGATTTGGAACAGATTTTAATAAATCATAAGTTTTTGGAAAAAGTTTACAATTTTTGTGGTATTTCCACATAAAATTGAAGAAATAAACATTTTTCCACGCATTTGGATTAGAAAGATAGGGAGGGTTGGAGCTTGAAAGTTTAATAGGCTCATTTCCTTCAATATAAGGAAGCATTTCTTCGCGAATTATTTCCCAATTATCTTCTAATAGCTGAACCCAGTCATAATTTGACTTATCGTAAAAAGCAGGCTCTTGACCAGTATATTGATCTTGTTCGGAAATAAAAAAAACTGCTTTGGGTTTCATTTTCTTTTCAAAAGTAAGATATTTTGTGTTTAGTGAATTACTTAAAGCTCTTTCTACTTATTTTTGACTAAAAAATTGAACTGGTCGTTACTTATTTTTGCCTTCAACGAGGAAGGAAGTATTGGAAAAGTGATAGAAAAAGCTATCCAATTTGCCGATGAAAATAAGGATGGTTCAACAGAAATCGTTATTCTTGATGATGGAAGTACTGATAATACGAAAGCGATTATTGAAAAATATGTATCTTTTCATCCAGCGATAAGAACCTGTTTTCATGAAACGAATCAAGGAATTGGCATGGCCTTGAATTCAGTTTACTCATTAGCAAAGAATGAATATGTGTGTGCAATTCCGGCTGATAATCAATTTGATATTGACCTTTTAAAGTTAGTTCAACCTTTTAGTGACGATTATTTTTTCTCATTTTACAGGATAAATCCTTATGAAAATCACTTTCGTAATTTTTTGCATTACTTCAATCGTGCTTCAAATCGAATGCTTTTTGGTTTTAAATTAAAGGATGTAAATTGGGTTAAAGTTTATAAATTGAAACAACTGAAATCCATTTCAACGGAGTTAACTAGTTCTTTGATTGAAAGCGAAATTTGTATCAAAATCACATTGACAGGTATAAATGCCATAGAACATTATTCTCCTTATTTACCGAGAGAAAGTGGCAATTCAAAGGGTGGTTCTTTCAAAACTGTGAAAAAAGCTATTCGTGAAATTTTTATTCTTTTTTCAGTAATTCAAAGATTTAAACGCCAACAAAAAGACCTTTGATTCTTTGCCAGATAGATTTATCTTTTCTCAAGACGTTCTCAACCTCTTCTCGACTAAAATTTTGTATGGATTGTTCAATTACTTTACAATCTTTATATAATTCGGGTAATTTGAAATGTTCATATTCTGTAAAAAAAGCCAAATCTGAAACCGTAAACTTCAATGTTTCAGAGCTTGTTTCAGTTTGAAGAAAATGATAAATATTAGCTTCTTTCGGTGTAAATACAATATTGATTGCCGGTCTAATTTTATCCGAATTATTTGGTTGCGAAAAATGAAGCAAACGGTGGTCGTAAAAAATGCACTGACCTTTTTTCATAGGAATGACTTTTCCATATTTTTGAATAATAAATTCGTTGTTATCGTGGAATGGGCTTGGAATACGTGGGCCTCGGAAATTCGTTTTGAATAAATGTGAATATGGAATCACTCCTAGAGCTCCATTTTCTTTAGTTGTGTCAACTAAAGGTATCCAACAAGAAATGGATCGATACAATGATTCATCAACATAAGTCCAGTCGGCATGTAATGGCATACTGTTAGTTGAACTTGCTTTTTTTACCATAAAATTGGAAAAAATGGGCTCATACTTTTCTAGTATTTCATCTGTTTTCTGTTTAAAAATTTGATTAATTTCCGAATTGACTTTGCGTTTGTAAGTGCGTTTATCTGAAAAGTGTGATGAATGAAAATCTTCTGTAATTTCTTCAGAAAATTCATTAAAAAGCGTCATTAAAAATTGTATTTCTTTTTCAGTGAATACATCTAAAACCACAAAGCCATTCGTTGACATCTGACTTTCGAGATTTTGGTTTTGAAATATTTTTCGCACGATTTAAGTTTAATTCAATTGTAAAGTTAACAAACACTCTTTGCAAAACAGAATACAATTTGATTTTGTTAAATTTGTAAAAGTCAATAGGATAAAAAATGGTCATTGTAAGTGGATTTGAGAAAAATATTACCTATCAGCAATGCACAAGATGTATAGCAGACAGTACAATTCCAGGAATAAGTTTTGATGAAAAAGGCGAATGTTCGTTGTGTGACTTTCACGATAAATTGTCGGATTTATATCCTGAAAACGATGTTGCACTAAAAAAACTAGAAGAGCGAATTTCCAATATTAAGCGTCAAGGTGCCAATAAGAAATACGACTGTATTATTGGAATTAGTGGAGGAAGAGACAGTTCTTATTTGTTATATTTAGCAGTTAAGAAATGGGGCTTGCGTCCGCTGGCTGTTCATTTTAATGACGGTTTTGACAATCCAATTGCTGGGGAAAACATGCTAAATGCAGCGAAGATTCTTGGAGTTGAATTAAGAACCATAACATCTGACTTTCGTGAATGCAAAGATTTAAAAATAGTTGATTTAAAGGCATCTACACCTTTGTTGAATAATGGAACCGATATAGGTATCGGAGCAGCTTTATTTGGTGTTGCCTACAAAGAAGGAGTAAAAACTATTTTGTACGGACAAAGTTTCAGAACAGAAGGAATTAGACCTTTGGCATGGGCTTATTTTGATGGAGATTTTGTGCGGGCAATTCATAAAAAATTTGGTTCTAATCCTTTGCGTAAATGGAAACCAGAAGAACCTGGATACAATTTAGGTGTAAAGGAAATGACTTTTTATACACTTAACGGAATTAAAACTTTTGCACCCTTTTACTATTATCCATATCATCGTTCAGAAGTTGATGAACTTTTAAAAAATGAATTGGATTGGACTTATCCAGGTGCTCATTATTATGATGATTTATATTGGAGTTTGATTACTTATGTTCATCGCGTAAAATTTAATATTGATTTCAGGAAGATTGCCTATTCTGCTTTGATTAGAAGTGCTCAAATGGACCGTCAATTTGCATTAAACGCCATTCAATCAACTTATATAATGGAAGATGAAAAGGTTATAACACTTTGCATAAAAAGGTTAGGAATTACGCGTGAAGAATTTGATACTTACATGAAACTTCCACCTAAGAATTTTTGGGATTACCCAACAAGTTATAACTTACTGAAACGTTTGAGAATTCCAATTTGGATTTTGACGAGATTAGGATTTGCGACTAAGGTTGTGTACGAAAAATATTTTCGATTAGCATATAAATAGAAAAGAATGAAAATTGCAATTTGTCAGGTTTTAGTGGAAGGAGGTGAGCCTGAACGTAATCTCGAGAGAGCTCAAAAAATGATTGAAAAAGCAGCAAGTAATGGTTGCGATTTAGCCATTTTACCAGAGACGTTGGATTTAGCTTGGACACATCCTAGTGCATTTCAAGAAGCACAAGAAATACCAGGACCACGAAGTACTTTCTTTGCAGATTTGGCCAAAAAACACAATTTGTGGATTTGTGTTGGTTTGACAGAGCAACAAGATTCATCGATTTATAATTCAGCTATTTTAATTGATCGTGAAGGTGAAATTCGTTTAAAACACCATAAAATTAATCTACTAGAAGTTGAATTTCCATTTTATAAAATGGGTTCAAAACTTGAAGTCGTTGAAACAGAATTTGGTAGAATTGGATTAAATATTTGTGCTGATAATTATGAAGACGCGCTCTGTCTGGGGCATTCGCTTGCTCGCTTGGGAGCTCAACTAATTCTTTCTCCATCAAGTTGGACAGTTGACCACACAGTAACGGAAGAAATTGACCCATATCAAGATAAATGGATAAAACCTTTAACGGAAATAGCGACTCTTTTTGAAATCCCTGTCGTAAGCGCCACAAGTGTTGGTTATATTGTTGGCGGACCTTACGAAGGAAAGAAAATGATTGGTTGCTCATTGGCTGTTGATAAAAACGGAAATTTGTTTCAAAGTGAAAAAAATGAGTTTGCTGGAGATTTGAAAATCGTTGATTTAGAATTAGGTGAAGGGAAATGGCAAGGAACTCAATTTGGAGCGATGTTAAAAGCAAAAAAAACTAAATGAAAATTCTAGGTATAAGTGGGGGTTTCCGTCAGGGTTACCAAGATGTTAGTGCAGCATTAGTAATAGATGGTAAAGTCATTGCTGCTGCTGAAGAAGAGCGCTTTAATCGAATAAAATTTTCTCCAGGAAAATTGCCAATTTTAGCTGTAAAAAATATATTGGAATTTGCCCAATTGGAAATGAAAGACATTGATGTTTTAGCATTTCATGGTTCAACTTGGGGTGATGATATTTATGAAAAAATTAGAGAATTCTATCAAGGTAATTTTGGCTATTGTCCATTCATAGAAAGACATCACCACCATGATTGTCATGCAGCAAGTAGCTATTTTGCATCTGGATTTGATGTTTCACTCATAATTACAGCTGATAATTCTGGCGATGGAATTTCTTTGCAAATTGCAATCGGAAAAAATGGAAGTTTTGAAGTTGTAGATCGCTTTTCGAGACCTAATAGTTTTGGTTTATTCTATCAAATGATTACACAAATTTGTGGGTTTACAAAAGACAGCGATGAGTATAAAGTTATGGGATTATCAAGTTGGGGTGATCGAAAGAAATATGAATTTTCAGATGTGCTGTTTTTCGAAAATGGAACAATTCAATTAAATCAAAAATTCATCAAAGTACCAAAACCTGGAGAACCTTCCTTGCACAAAGATGAATTGGCATATACTTCTTTATTTGAAGAAAAAATCAAAGTAAAAAGAAGAACTAATCAGTCAATTATTACAGATGAATATAAAAATTTAGCTGCTTCAGCTCAACAACGCTTGGAGGATGTTTTTTGCGAGATGGCACTTTTTTATTTGAAGAAATTCAAGCTGAATAAAATATGTTTGGCAGGCGGTGTGGCATTGAATTGTGTTTTAAATCAGCGATTATTGAATCTTACTGAAGTGGATGATCTTTTTGTTCAACCTAGTTCAAGTGATGCTGGCATTTCCTTGGGTGCAGCATGGATTTCAACTCAGAATAGGGGAGTAGCTCCAATCAAAACTCAAAACACTTATTTAGGTTTGGAATATTCTTCATTGTCAATTGAAAATCTGTTAGTTAATTGTGGGATTTCTTACACCAAAACGGAAAATCCAGCAAAAGAAGCAGCGTTATTAATTGCAGAAGGAAAGGTTATTGGTTGGTTTCAAGGAAGGTCAGAATTTGGACCAAGAGCGCTTGGTAACCGAAGTATTTTAGCGAGTCCAAGTATAAAAGGAATGCAATTATTTGTCAATCAAAAAATTAAATTCAGAGAATCCTTTCGTCCGTTTGCACCAAGTATTTTAGAACAAGATTTGGCTATTTATTTCGAAGGGAAATCGACTGTTTCTCCTTACATGACTGTTACTTATAACGCGACAGATTTTGCAAAAGAATCTATTCCTGAAGTTATTCATGTTGACAACACAAGCAGAATTCAAACTGTAAATAAAAACGATAATGCGTTGTATTTTGAGTTGTTATCAGAATTAAAAAGATTAACTGGTCATGGAGTTGTCATGAATACGAGTTTTAATTTATCTCATGAACCAATCGTTGAAACACCAAGAGATGCCATAGCGAGCTTTTTTGCTAGTGGTTTGGACGTTTTATTTTTAGGGGAATTTAAAATTGAAAAATAATGAATATTCCACAAAATAGCCTTTCACGAATTCATGATTCAATAAAAGGTGAACTTCAAGAAAAATTTTCAAGTGTATTGGAAGCTAATGCGTTTGTTTTTGGAAAGGAATTGACTGATTTTGAAACTTCATTTGCCAAGTTCTGCCATGTGAAATATGCTGTTGGCGTTGCAAGTGGTTACGATGCTTTATTTGTATCTCTTAAAATTTTAGGTGTAAAAACGGGAGATGAGGTCATTGTACCGGCTCACACATTTATAGCCACATGGATGGTAGTAACAGCATGTGGCGCAAAACCAATTCCAGTAGAAGTGGATGAAAAAGATTGGACAATTAATCCAAATTTAATTGCCTCAAAAATTACATCTAAGACGAAAGGAATAATTCCAGTTCATTTATTTGGAGCCATGTGTGAAATGGATGCTATTCAAAAGATTGCGGATGAAAACAATCTTTTTATTTTGGAAGATTTTTCTCAAGCTCAGGGAGCAAAATTTGATAATAAAACAGCTGGTTCATTTGGAAATTTAAATGCTGCTAGTCTTTATCCTGGAAAGAACATTGGTGCCCTTGGAGATGCTGGTGTCATTACGACAAATAATGAAGAACTTTATCAGAAAGCACTTCAGTTTAGGAATTACGGTACTACAGAGAAAAATAAACACGAGGTTTTTGGTCTCAATTCACGGTTAGATAATTTGCAAGCTGCTTTTTTGAATGTCAAATTGAAATATCTTCAAAAATGGAATGAAGAAAGAAAAAAAATAGCAGTCATTTACAGAAATTGTTTTGATAAAATCAGTGCAATTCAAACCCAAATAATTGAAACTAAAACCGATTGTGTTTATCATCAATTTGTTATTTTGGTGGAAGAAAGAGATTTGTTAATTAAGTTTTTAGAATCAAAAGGAATTCAAACGAGTATTCACTACCCAATTCCTATTTTTCAACAAGAAATTTATAGCGATTTAGTTCAAAATGAAGATGAATTTAATTTTACCAAAGAGCTTTGCAGAAAAGGCATAAGTTTACCAATGTTTCCTGGTTTAACTGAAACAGAAGTTAATTACATTTGTCAACATATAAATAGCTATTTTGAAGGAAAATAAAGCATACAATGTCGCATTAATTGGCTTTGGGTATTGGGGTCCAAATTTGGCAAGAAATGTAGTTGACCATCCCTATTTTAATCTAAAGTTCATTGCTGAAAAAAGCAAAGAAAGACAAGATGTAGCAAAACGCAATTATTCCTTTGTAGCATTCAAAACCAGCCATTTAGAATTAACGCAAACCGATTTGTTTGATGTTGTTGTGATTGCAACTCCTGTTGAATTTCATTTTGAAATCGCGAAATGGGCTTTAGAATTGGGTAAACATGTTTTGTTAGAAAAACCAGGTTGCGGTTCAGTTAAACAATTGCATCAATTAGATTTGCTGGCCAAACAAAACAAATGCGTTTTAATGATAGATTATACTTTTCTATTCAATGGGGCAGTTAGAAAAATCAATCAGATAATTAAAGAAGATACTTTTGGGAAGATTAATTACATCGATAGCACACGAATTAACCTAGGTATTTTTCAGAAAGACGTAAATGTCCTCTGGGATTTGGCTTCTCATGACTTGGCAATTATATACTTTTTGACAAAAAAACTACCAAAGACAATTAAAGCGGATGGAATTTCACATACTAAAAATGGAATAGAAAACATTGCTTTTTTAATTTTAAGATACGATGATGATGACTTTATTGTGCATTTAAATTGTTCTTGGACATCACCAGTTAAAATCCGTCAAATGCTTATTGGTGGTGATAAAAAAATGTTGATTTACAATGATATTGAGCCTACTGACAAAATTAAAGTTTACGATTGTAATTTGAATTTTAGTGAGATGAGCCAAAGCGAACTATTGGTTGATTATCGTATTGGAGATATAAATGTGCCAAAATTTGAAACGAAAGAAGCATTATCAGTTCTTACAGAATCATTTTATGAAAGTATCTCAAAAAAGGTGACTCCTGTTAGTTTTGCAGAATTTTCATTAAAAATCGCATGTATTTTGGAAGCGGCACAAATTTCAATAGAAAATCAAGGTATTGAAACTCAAGTTAATTATATTTTTGATTAAGGATTGATAAGTTTATGATTTTTTAGTCCAAGATAAATACTTTTTGCCATCATTTTATATCCTTCTGGTTTGTGATGCCAATCTTCCTCCCACCAATTATTATTTATAAAATCATCATTGGATTTTAACATTTCTATCCGATAGAATTTCCTAAGGTCTATAATATAGATGCCTTTTATTTTTCTAATTTTTTCAAGCATTTTTTTGAAATAATCAGGATAATCTTCTTCAACTTCCTTTTTATTTGGGAGTAAAATCAATACAAATTTTGAATTGTTTTTTGTAGTGGTTTTGTTATAAAGATTCATCAAATTGATTGTTTTTTTACAATCTTTTTTAATGTTACTATTAGCTAAAAATAACTCGTTCTCGTTGTAATCCATGAATTGTAAAAAACTTCGACCAACGTAACTTATGATATATACATGTTTGATAAATAATGAATTTGGATTTCTATATTCTACATTTTTTCTTTTAAAACGCTCCATACCACCTCTTTGATTTATGTCGTTCATATCATTTGAAGAAAGTGTTTGCAATAATATGTTAAATTCATACTTTTTAAGTCTTTCTCTATAGTTTATATAATTAAAAAATGGATCGCTACCACAAATTCCTGCATTAAAAACATAATATTTTGAGGATTTAAGAAACTTTTCTCGAAGTTGAAAAACATAGCTTTTTTCAAAAGGTGCTCCATCTCCTTCTGTAAAGGAATCTCCTAAACAGAGTATTCGGATTTCATTTTTAGATTTTCGTTTTTGTATTTCATAATCAGAATAACCAAGTTTATTTGTAATTCTATCAAATGTAAATTCTGATTTTTTTATATTTATTTTCTCACTTGGATAATGAATATGATAATATTGTTGATAACTATTGTGCGTGTTAGTCTCAACATTATATCCTAGTGTTTTCTCTAACTGCGTTTTATTGATTCCAGTCACTGTCAAAAAGGATTCCCAAAGAAATAAAGTTATAAATACCAATAAAATACTAACATTTAACTTTGTTGGTTTGCGATTCTTCCAATCGTTGAAAAGTATAATTAATATTATGGGTGTTAAAAAAAGCATAATGTGACTGTGCCATTTTATACAGCTTAATTCAACAATTAAATACCAATAAACTTCCCAGAAAATGTAGGCAAATAAGAGAGTTAAAATAAGAGTATAAGTGATTTTTTTTAATTTCAAATTCATCTTACCATTGTTTTGTGAAGTCAGTGTTTATATGTTCAGTATCAATCCAAATATTGTTTTTTAGGTCGTATTTAGTCTTGTTTTTCTTCAATAATCGAATAACTGTAAAAACCAATATGTATATAATACCAAGTAAAATAGTTGATTGAATTTGACCAATCTTTAGACCGAATCTTTTCCAATATTCTGAAATAAAATTTGCTGGCTTTGGAAGTAAAATTGGAAAAATCAAAACTAAAACTGAGACATATAAAAGATAATAATTTTCGAATTTTAAAAATCCAAAAATCAACCCAATTGTAATAATGGAATATAAAATAAATGAATCCTTATTTTTCATTAAAAAAATGGATAAACGAAAGGAGCAACAGCGCTTGATTCAGCAAAAAAGATAAGTAAACCAATAATAATTAGACTAATTACAATTGGTATTAACCACCATTTTTTGCGTTCTTTGAGAAACAAAAACAATTCTTTTAAAAAACTCATAGTTAATTTTTTCTGACAATAAAGTTATGCAAAATTAATACATCAATTTCAGTATTGACAAAACAATTTATAGCATCCATTGGCGAACAAACAATTGGTTCGTCTTTTATATTAAAACTTGTATTAACCAATATACCAAAACCTGTTTTCGATTTAAAATTTACTAATAATCGAAACAATTCAGGGTTTGAATCATCATTTACCGTTTGAATGCGCGAAGAAAAATCAACATGCGTAACTGCTGGAAAAGGAGATCTATTTTGGTTGATACTTTCTATTAAATTGCTATTTAAATTAAATGGCTTCCTAAATTCATCTTTTAATTTATGCGCGAACAACATGTATGGAGATGCGTATTTCTGTCCAAAATAAAGTTCAAATTCATCTTCTAATATAACAGGTGCAAACGGACGGAAACTTTCTCTTTTTTTAACTTTTAAATTAAGTGTCGATTGTGTTTCAGCAAGGAGCGGATTTGCGATTATACTTCTATTTCCCAAAGCTCGTGGCCCAAATTCCATTCTGCCTTGAAACCAACCAATTGTTTTTCCATTTAGTAAAAATTCAGTCGCTAAAGTGATTTTATTTTCTGCAGAAACTTTTTCAAAAACCATATTTTTTTTAGTTAAATCTTTTGAAATTTCACTTTCAGAAAACGAAGGTCCAAGTAACGCATTTTTCATCATATTATCTGATACGATTCTTGGTTTTTTGAAATGCAGATAATATGCTGCCAATGCTGCGCCTAAAGAACCACCAGCATCACCTGCGGCAGGTTGGATAAATATATTTTTGAAAACTGAACTTTCTTTTATTTTTCCATTTGCAACGCAATTTAAAGCCAGACCACCAGCTAAACATAAATTTTCTGAAGGAAATAAATGCTTGGTGTATTGAACCATTTTTAGTAAAACTTCTTCAGTGATTTGTTGAATTGCTTGCGCTAAATTTAGATGAGGTGTTGAAAAGGAGGAAGTGTTAGAAATGGCATTCATATTTAATAATTGTTCCACCTTTTTTATCTTCAACATGGATTTGGAATTATTAAATTGAAAATAACTTGTATTCAAACGAATGGATCCTGTTTCGCTAATGAAAATAAGATTGTTTTTTAAAATTTGAATTAACTTTTCTACATCCTCATTATTTCCTGAAGCATAAGGTGCCAATCCCATTACTTTGTACTCTCCGTTATTTACTTCAAATCCTAAAAAGGAAGTAAAAGCAGAGTAGAAAAGTCCAAGTGAATGGGGATAATTTAATTCTTTTAATGTTTCAATCGAATTTCCGATCCCTTTTGAAATTGTTGCTGTAGCATGTTCACCAACCCCATCAATTGTCAAAATTGCAGCTTCTTCAAAGGGTGAAACAAAAAATGAGGATGAAGCATGAGATAAATGGTGTTTTGAGAAAAGAAGTTGTGTTTTAGACCAATCAATATCAGGATAACTTTCTTTAAATTTCTGAATGATTTCCCTTTTCATAAAGAGTTTTTGTTTAATCCATTTAGGCATGTTTTTGGAAAATGCATAAAGATTCAAAGGTGCATTCTCTATGAAGCTTTCAATTATTCTCTCAAACTTTAAAAAAGGTTTTTCATAGAAAACAATTGCATCAAGATCTTTAGCATCGATTTTACCTTCAAGAATACAATATTCAATGGATTTAATGGGGAAATCGGCATCATTTTTTTTTCTCGAAAATCGTTCTTCTTGAACAGCAGCAATAATCTCATTATTAATAATAAGACTTGCGGAAGAATCGTGAAAATATGCTGCTATTCCGAGTATGTTCATAATTGTTCAAAATTAGAATTATCTGACTAATTTTAACCATGTAATTTTGAATGGATTTTATTAAAATTACAAAACTGAAAAGTAATAATTATGAATTGCTTCTGCACTATTAGTACAAAATCTCATTTATTTAAATCTAAAGTACTAAGTGATAGCCTTGAAAATTATGGATTTGAAACAATAAATCTTGTTGTTGATAGCGATTTTGTTGAAGAGAAAACGACTTTTGAAAGCAAAAGATATTTGACAATAAAAGATTTACCAGAAAGCGATGTTAAATTGATTTTAAGCAAATATCGAATGCATCCAGACAAATTACGATGGGCATTAAAACCTGTTTTAATCAAATATTTACTTGAAACTAAATTTGAAAAAGTAATTTATGTAGATAATGACATTTGTTTTTTTTCATCGCCTAACTTTTTGTTTGATAAGTTAAATTTTTCCAATATCCTTCTTACTCCTCATTTTTATTCAACTGACCCATTAAAAAATCAAAACTGGTTGGAGGCAAATTTTCGCATTGGCTTATATAATGCCGGCTTTTTTGGCGCAAATAAAAGTGCAATTCGAATGTTAGATTGGTGGAAGAATTGCTGTATTTATAATGTTAAGAAATCGAATTGGAGAGGACTTTACGATGATCAAAAATACTTAGATTTAGTTCCAGTTATTTTTGAAAATGTAGAAATTGTAAAAGACTCTGGTTGCAATTTAGCTGGTTGGAACTATAAAAATAGGTTATCGAAATTAGGAGAGGCAGATTTTTCATCGATAACCTTTGTACACTTTGCTGAATTGACGATAAAAGAATTTCATAAAATTGAAAATCCTTTTCATCCTTTATTTATCGAATATTTATCAAGAATGAAAACAGTAGGTTTTTCATTAAATCAAAATGATAAAAAGTATTCTAAGAGAAATATTTTAGCTTATTTTTACTTTTTACTTTGGAAGTTGGCTCGTAAGTTCGATTAAATATATTTATGTACTAAAGAAATTATGAATGTTACAGTTGTTTTAGGAGCAGGAGGTTTTATTGGTCACCATCTTGTCAATAGACTTAAAAATGAAGGGTTTTATGTTATTGGTGTAGATTTGAAATACCCTGAATTTGAGAAGTCAAAAGCTGATACATTTTTTATTGGAGATTTGCGGGATTTCTCATTTGTCGAAAGTGTTATTCCAGAAAACACGCATGAACTCTATCAACTTGCAGCAGACATGGGTGGTGCAGGTTATATCTTTAGTGGTGATAATGATGCAAATATTATGCATAATTCAGTTTCTATCAATTTGAACATTGCTAAAGTTGCAATTCAAAAAAAAGTAAAAACAGTATTTTATGCATCATCAGCTTGCGTTTATCCTTGTCAAAATCAAGCTGATCCAGATAAACCAAATTGCGAGGAGAAATCAGCTTACCCAGCGAATCCAGATAGTGAATATGGTTGGGAGAAACTATTTTCTGAAAGATTATATTTGAATTATCACAGAAATTATAATTTAGACGTTAAAATTGCACGTTTTCACAATGTTTATGGTCCATTTTCTAATTGGAATGATGGAAAAGAAAAGGCTCCCGCAGCAATTTGTCGAAAAGTATTGAATCAAAAGAAAATCAACCTATTGAAATCTGGGGCGATGGTCAGCAAACAAGATCATTTTTATTTATAGACGATTGTATTGAAGGCATTTTATTGTTGACTCGTTCTGACAAAATAGGTCCTTATAACATTGGTTCAGAGGAAATGATTTCTATTTCTGATTTAGTTAAGCTTATTTTAAAACTTAGTAATAAAAGTAGAGATATTGTTTCAGTTGAAGGTCCGCTTGGTGTCAGAGGAAGAAATTCTGTAAATGATTTAATAGTGAAAGATATTGGTTGGAATTCAAAAACAACATTAGAAAAGGGTATTACTTACTTGTATGAATGGATTGAAAATCAAATGCGATTGACCAATGTTTGATAAAATAATAATCTAAACAATTTAAAATATTATTACAGTTCTATAATAACTTTTATGATTATTAATTTGAATGAAAGAATCTTATTATCAGTTAATTAAATATAATTTGATGTCAAAAAAAATAAATAAAATTTCAACCAAAGAAATTTCAACTTCAACAAATTCCTGGAGTAGTTGGTTTCCATATTTTTTAGGTCTGATAACCTTTTTTGTTTATTTGAACAGCATTCAAAATGGATATAATTTAGATGATGAATTAGTAACTCGAAATCATCCTTTAACATCAAATGGACTTA
>Ga0247843_1003635_pt1 | contig 24752 bp, 21 predicted proteins | sample LaCruzMarch2017__FD_192420 | JGI IMG/M metagenome (GOLD analysis project Ga0247843, IMG submission 192420) | Freshwater microbial communities from meromictic Lake La Cruz, Castile-La Mancha, Spain - LaCruzMarch2017_8m | ecosystem: Environmental > Aquatic > Freshwater > Lake | place: Spain...
AGTCGCGCAGGTCGGGCGGGAGAAGAAGCGGAGTGTCGTGGTCGATGTTGACGAACCGGGCGGCCATGCGCGGAGCATGGCAGGGTCGGATGGATTTGTCGCTGTTCTAAGTCCGACAGGCTGCTAGTGTCGTCGTTAGCGACGGACAGCGCCTTCGCTTGGCCCGTCACGGCCAGGGCGAGTCTGCCTGGGAGCTGGCGGTCACTGGCTTGCGCGAGACCGCGGACGGCACTCCATGGGGTGAGGCCCGTGCTCTGGAATTCGAGGGAGGACCCGATCCAGTTCCCGAAGGCCCCCGCCCCAATGCTCCGATCCGTGCGAAGCTGGACGCGAAGCGGTGGATCGGAGTCTTCCAAATGCCGCCCGGCGAACTCGTGAAGCTCTTTCCCAACGAAGTGGAAAGCTTCAAGACAATGACCGTGCCGGAAAATGCTTCGGAATGGGTTCGCGGTTCACTCCTCGAAATCCATCCCGGCCTCAAGGACTTTGGCATCGATCTCGGTAAGGACGGTGCATTTGCCGGACTGGAGCGAGTGACGAACCGTCTGTTCGTCGGCGGCGGAGAAGACGACGTCGAGCTTGTTCACCAGATCCTGCAATCGCTCGGCCCAGACGGTCCCGAGTTTCCGGTATGGATCGAAACAAATGCAGAGTCCGGAGCATGGGGCATCGCTTGTGATTCAGGTCTTAAGGCCTCCATCAAACGCTCGTCGAAAGCCGACAAAGACGAGCGGTTTTTCGAGGTTGAGCCCACTCGGGGAGGTGACCGGCGGCATTTCGACCTGCGCTATGCAGTTTCAATCGTCACCACCGGGGACAAGAACGCGGGACAACTGGTATCATCCACCACCCTCATCAAGGGCCAACCCCAGGTCATCGGCAGCGCATCCGGGACCGATGGCAAGGAAGTGAAGGTCGTCGTGACCGCGTCCGACTGATGAAGCTCGAAAGCGATCTCCTATCGGCAAACTATTCCGTCAGTGGATCCCAAACTCTCCCGAATCCCAGCCCCTCGAAGTCCTTCACATTGACCGTGGCGAACTCCCGCACGCCGTGGCGGAGCAAGGCCAGCGCCATCCGCCAATCGTAGGCGCGCCGCCGGGCGAACTGCTTCTCCCGCAGCCGTGGCCACAGCTCGTCGTGGAAGCCACGGCTGTCCGGTGCGAAGCCCACAAGCTGCCAACGCGGATGCCTGCGGAACGCCTCACAAACGGCCGACGCTTTCGCGCCGTCGAGCGGTTTGGCAAGAACCGCAGGATTCCGCAACAGCACGTAGAGTTCGAGCAGGACGAACTCGGAAATGATCACATCGTCGCGGCCGTGCAGCGAGTCGAGGAAGGCGGCTGCTTTCTTATGGTGGACATTGTCCGCTTCCACCGCGGGCAGGAGAACATTGGTGTCAATGGAGATCATCGGCGTTTCGCGCCGCGCGTTTGGTCATCCGCCGCCAGGTCGTGCAGTTGTTCGAGCGGCACCTTGATGCCACCGCCCTTGACCTTCGGCAGCTTCCAGGTTCCGGCCTGCGACTCCTCATCGGGGTATCGTTCCAGGAACAGCTCCAATCCGCGGCGGGTCAGTTCAGCGAGCGACAACTCGCGCTTTGCCGCGAAGCGTTTCGCCCGCTGGTAAAGCTCGTCCGGCAACTGGATCTGCGTCCTCGTCATGCCGTCAATCTTACATCACTCGGCAGCCCCGTCAATTTCGCCGTCCGCGGGGGGAGGATGCCGCGGCGATGACGGCGCGGACGTCAGGACTCCTCTCCACTCAGCTCCCGCAGCAGATCCCTTCCCGAGATCCTTCCTAACAGCTCCAGCTCCGGTTTCAGGGTCTGCCAGGCGGGCAGACCGTCGGCGGTCTCGACACCGCACGGCGTGCAGGAGCCGAAGCCGGGATATCCGCCTTTCGCCGCGGGGTCCTGGCCGGGGCGGGCGAGGGTGAGGAGCGGGCGGTCCGATCCGGCGGGCGGACGTAACAGCAGCGGATGCATCCAGCAGGAAACCGGCTTCCACCACCAGGGGTGCCGCGCGGTGTCCATCGCGAGGCGCTGGAGGACACAGCGGTGTTCGGGGTCGAGGAAGACGCAGCGGGTCTTCGGGAAATGCGGCGGGAAATCTTCGGCCAGCGCTTTATCGCCGGCCTCCAGCGTAACCGTGCGACCTTGACGGCCATTCATCGTGAGGTAGCGCTCCGCGGTCCAGCCGTAGCCTGCGAGAAGGTCGCGGTTCCCTTCCACCGCTTCCTCGATACCTGCCATTTCCTCGTCGGTGAGAAGCGCGCCGTCATGGCAGCAGGTCGCGCGGCATTTGGGCAATTCGCAGGCCTTGAGCCGCATCGTGAAGGCCTCGTGGTCCAGCGCCGCCTCGCGCAACTGGCAGGACAGCGTTTCCTCGATGCCGGGGTAGGCGGTGAAGGGCCCGCGGCCCGCGTCGGTCATGGCAGCGGTTTACCCGGCGACGCCGGGAATCTCCATCGGGAACTTGTCGTTCGGCGCAACCTCGCGCTGGCCGCCGCTCGGCATGCCCCCCGCGACCACACGCACAAATGACCGTCGCGCTGGACACCAACGTGCTCCTTGAAGTGTTCCAGCAACGCCATCCCCATTTCCCGGAGTCCGCGCGGGTGGTGTGTCCGCTGCCCGGCTTGGTTCCTTGCACGATGCAAGGAATGTGATCGGTCGGGGCCGTGCTTCGGGATTCTTGAAACTGGACAGGCCGCGAGCGCGTATCCCACTCCCCGCAAAGCGCCGGTTCCATCGGATTGTTCCAAATTCCGACGGATTCCGGTGCTTCTTCCGCCCCGTTCAAACCCCGTCAAACCCGAACCCCCCATGAAGTCCAATCGCCACCTTCAGCTCGCAGGATTCCTCTCCACCTCGCTCATCCTGACCGGAGCCGCCTCAGCCGCACAACCGGTGCCGATCACCAATCCCGGCTTTGAAAATCCGGCGCTCAGCGACGGCAGCATTCAGAACGGTGCGGTTCCCGGATGGTCGGCTTTCAACGGCGCTTCGATTTCCGTGCTCGATCCGTCTTCCAGCCTCGACCTCACCAGCGAGGCTCCCGAAGGGGAGAACGTCGGCGTCGTCGTGAGCAGCGCCTCGGAAAACGGACTTTCCCAAACCCTCGGCAGTCCGCTTCAGGCGGACGCCGGATACTCTCTGACGCTGAAGGTCGCGAACACCAAGTTCACCTCGGGTTTTCCCGGCTACCGCATTCAGCTCCTCGCCAACGGCACCGTACTTGCCGAGGACGACAACTCCCAAACCATCGCCGAAGACAGCGTCATTGCCCGCACCGTCAACTACACCTATAATGCCGGGCTACACTCCGGCCTCGTCGGCCAGCCGCTGGAGATCCGCCTGTTGAGCAAGGGCCTGGAAACCGGCGAGGAGCTCGCTTTCGACGACGTCCAACTGAGTGCCACCCTCGCCAGTCCCGCCGCCAACCCCGGCGGACCTTATCTGGTCGAATACGGCGAACCGCTCAATTTGAACGGCGGCGGATCGTTGCCATCCGAAGGTCAGACGATCACCGACTATGAGTGGGATCTCGACAATGACGGTGACTTCGATGAAGGCGTCACGGGTGCCTCGCCCGCGGCGATCAACCACGCCACTCTCCTCGCTGCTGCTCCAGCCGGCCATGGCATGGAAATCGGTGCGAACACCATCCGGCTGCGGGTGACCGACAGCTCGTCGCCCGCGCCCCCAAACTTCGACCGTCGAAGGCACGGTCACGCTCCTGGCTCCGGTTTCGAAGTTCATCCCGTCGATCGTGCGTCCGCTTTTCAACGACCTGGACCAGGGCTACTTCAACGACCCCGCGCCCTCGACGGCGGGCAGCCCGGGCGACAAGTGGTTTGCCGAGGTCAGTGGCGCGGGCCAGACCAAGGGACAAAGCCTGACCATCACCGGCGACCGCATCCTGAAAGGGCTCACCTACCGGCTCGGAAGCTCCCAAGGCACTCCCAACAAGGTGTACGTGGTCCGGATCAGCGCGCTCGATCCGGCGACCAACACGCTCTATCCAATCCATACCGAGGAGATCACCCAGAAAGTCGACTGGGGAGTGGGCAGCACGGACTCCTACGGAACCTGGAGCTTCGGCACGCCGGTCAAGCTCCGCGGCCTTCCCGCCGGCACCGTTTACGGATTCGACATCGCCATGAAGAGCTCGACCTCGGCGTGGCAAACGGGGATTCCGTATCCGACCTTCATGAACACCAGCGTCCTCGCAGGTGGCTACAAATACACTTGTGCGCAGACCGGCACCCAAGGATCGGCGACCACCACGGTGCAACCCGACTCCGGCCGCGACCGCGAGTTCCACGCCGACATGGAGACGACGACGGTTTCGGACACGACCGCCCCGGTTCTGACGTCCATCAACGACCAGGTCGGCGGCGGGCCCATCTTCGCGGATCAGGTGCAGGTGACCTACATCCTCAACTTCGACGATGCGGTCGATCTCTCCACCATCGGTCTGAGCGACTTTGAGAACCTCGGGTCCGGTGTCAGCATCAACTCGGTGGTGTCGGCGGTCCATACCATCCCCTTTCCGATCGCCTCGGCAGTCCGGGTGGTGCTCGGCATTTCCGGCACCGGCACCCTGCAGCTCGGCATCAAGTCCGATGCCACCATCGCCGACCATGCCGGCAATGCCATGAGCGTCCCGGTGGCGGACGACACCACGATCACGGTCAACGCCGGCCCCAACCCGGGCGCGGGCAACCGCTGGTGGGACGGCACGGTCACCACCGGCATCACCGACGGCGTGAGCCAGGGTGGAACCGCGGCCTGGAACACCTCCGCCACGAACTGGGACCGCGGCTTCGGCTATGCCGCACCGGTGCCATGGAACAACGGCAACTTTGCCACCGCGGTCTTCGGCGGCACCGCCGGCACGGTGACGCTGGGTGAAGCCATCACCGCCGGCGGAATCACCTCGGGTGTCAACTACACCATCTCGGGTGCCAACACGCTTTCCTTCGACGTTGCCGCTGGCACTCCGGTCGTCGATGTCACCGCGAACACGCTGACGATCAGCAGCGCCATCGCCGGAACCAAAGGTCTTCAGAAAAACGGAGCCGGCACGCTCTTGCTGACCGGGACCAACGGCATCTCCGGCGGTCTCACGCTCACTGCCGGCACGCTGACGGTCACCAACAACAGCGGCGCGTTCGGCACCGGAACCCTGACCGTCACCGGCGGACAAATCCGGGCCAATGCGAACGGACAGGTTTCCACCACCAGCAACAACCATGCTTGGAACGGAAACTTCAGTCTCAGCCGTGGTGCCACCGGATCCGCGACTTGGGATTTCAACGGCAATATCTCACTGGGAGCCAACGTCACCCTCACTCACGCCGACAACACGGTGACCACGAATCTGAGTGGCGTTATCAGCGATGGTGGCAGCAACCGCATTCTGACGCTGGCCGGAAGCACTGGTTTCATCACCTTGTCCGGCACCAACACCCACGGCGGCGGAACGACGCTCAACTCCGGCACGCTCCGGATCAACAATGCTTCCGCGCTTGGCTCCGGAACCTTCACGATTGCCGGAGGGTCGATCGACAACATTACCGGGAGCCCCCTCACCCTGGCCGCCAGCAACCTTCAGAACTGGAACAACAACTTCACCTTCGTCGGCAGCAACGACCTGAATCTCGGCGCCGGCGCGGTGACGATGAACAACAACCGCACCGTCACGCTCACCGCAGGGACTCTGACGGTGGGTGGAGGGATCGGGCAAGCCGGCGGCAACCGCTCGCTCACCAAGGCCGGCGCGGGAACACTCGTGCTTTCGGGGGGCAATACCTACGCCGGCAGCACCACGGTCAGCGCGGGCACACTGGCGCTACCCGGTGGCAGCCAGAATTCCGCCATCACCATGAACAGCGGCACGTTCCTTGCCCTTACCTTGGGCTTTCCCACCACTTCGACCAAAGCCCTGACCCTGAGTGACGGATCGAAAGTCAGGATCACCGGTACGCCCGCAGGACCCGCGACCAGTTACCCCCTCTTCGCAACCGCCTCCATCACCGGCATTCCGGTGATTGAGACGGCGATTCCCGGCTACGACCTCGTGGTCATCAATGACAATGAGCTCCGGCTCGTGCAAACCGGATCCGACCTCACTCCGCCCACACTGACCGGCATCGTTGATGACAAGAGCGGTGGTGCGGTGATTGCGGGAACTCTCGTCACCTACACCGTGACTTTCAGTGAAGACCTGGACGGCTCCTCCATCAGTGCCGCCGACTTCGGCAACGCCGGCTCCGCCACCGTCATCATCGGTTCGGTCACCGAAACCTCGCCCGGCGTGGTCTCCGTCCAGGCCACCCCGAACAGCGCGGGAACGCTACAGCTCCGGATCATTCAAGGTGCCGTCCTCAAGGACCTCGCCGGCATCAACCTCATCACCACCGCGGCGCTCACCGACGATACCGTGATCACGGTCGATCCCGCGGTCGGCGGTTACGAGAACTGGGCCACCGGTGGCGAGCTTTTCGAAGAGGATGCCAACGGCGATGGCGTGGACAACGGGCTGGCCTACCTGCTTGGTGCTGCCAATCCGTCTGAGAACGCCATCGACAAACTGCCCACCGTCTCCAGCGACGGCTCCGGCAATCTGGTGCTCACCTTCCGTTGCCTGACCGATGCCAGCCGTGGCACCGCGGTGCTTTACGTCGAGCACAGCCATGACCTTGGCGGCACCGATCCCTGGGTTGCCTCGGCTGCCGTGACCGACGGTGCCGGCGGTCCTGCGGTCAACGGCGTGACCCTCAGCGTCAGTCTTGTCGAATCGCGGAACAGCGTCACGGCGACGATTGACTCAACCCAGGCCGATGGCACCGGCAGACTCTTTGGCCGCCTGCGTGCGGTGAAACCCTGAGCACGCAACAACGGGGTCCGCGGTTGTCGCTCTTCGCATCGATCCGCAAATCCAGTTTCGGGGCCGGAGCCAGGCGAGAAAGCAGAGACGGCGCACTCCGGTTTACTTCTCCACGCCGGGAATCGCCATCGGGAACTTGTCGTTGGGCGCAACCTCTTGATTGAGCAGGGCGACGGCCCGCTTGATCTCTCCCGATCTGGCGGCTAGGCTATGCCCATGAGCACCATCACGGTCGCCTTGCCCGACGAGGATTTCGCCTTTCTCCGTGCCTACTCGGCGGCGCATGGAATGTCGGCGGAAGCCTTGTTGGCGAAGCAGGCACGTGCGCTGCGGGAACAACTGGAGCGTCCGCTTCATCCCGACGTCGCAGCGGCCGCAGGAATCATTCGCGGGGATGTCGACGGAGTGGAGGAATCCAAGGCCCACCTCGACCACAAGCACCGGTGACCGTCACGCTGGACATCAACGTGCTCCTTGACGTGTTCCAGCAACGTCAGCCGCATTTCCCGGAGTCGTCCCGGGTGGTGGACATGGTGGTGGGCGGCTCGCTTGTCGGGATTTTCCCCTCCCACGGTTTGACAACCCTTTACTACTTGGTCCGGAAACATGGGACGCGAAGCGGAGCAGAAGCCGCGATGGACCAGGTGTTGAAGCACTTCCAGATCCGTGGGCTCGACCAAGCGGAGTGGGATCAAGCCCGCAAGCTGACCATGGACGATTTCGAGGACGCGGCGGTGGCGATGGTCGCGCAAACGAGCGGTTCCGCGTTTATCATCACCCGGAACACCAACGACTTCGGATCGTCGCCGGTTCGGGCCATCAGTCCCGCGGATTTCCTGGCGATGCTGGCAGCTACTTGACGCCAGCTTCTTGACCAACGCCGGGAATCGCCATCGGGAACTTGTCGTTCGGCGCGACCTCTTGATTGAGCAGGGCGAGGGCCTGCTCGATGAGCTCCGGCTGGGCGGCGGCGAGGTCGGTTGACTCCGAGGGATCCTTCGCGAGGTCGTAGACTTGCCAGGGGCCGGGCTTCTTGGTTTGGAGGCCCTGGCGGATGACCTTGAAGTCTCCGATCCGCACCGCGACCTGGCCGCCGTATTCGGGATAGACCCAGAGCATCGGGGTCTTGCGTTCGGTCTTGCCGGCACCTGTTAGAACGGGCCACAGGTTGCTGCCGTCGAGGCCGGCCGGAGCTTCAAGTCCGGCGGCGGCGCAGAGCGTGGGGAACCAGTCGGGGAAGAAGCCGGGCGTCTCCTCGGTCGCGCCGGCCCTCACTTTGCCGGGCAGGCGGACGATGGCCGGCACGCGGATGCCGCCTTCGAACAGCGAGCCCTTGTAACCGCGCAGGCCGGCGCTGCTGTTGAAGAAGGGCGCGTCGCAGCCGCCGATGTGGAAGCGCGTGCCCGGGCCGCCGGGGTGGGTGGTGCCGTTGTCGGAGGTGAAGACGATCAGGGTGTCATCGAGCACGCCGGCCTTCTCCAAGGCCGCGCGCACCTTGCCGACGTGGCGGTCGAGGTCGCTGATCATCGCCGCGTAGGCCGCGCGCGGCCGGGGGTGCGGGAGGTAGCCGGAGTCGCCGCGGTAGACTTCGCTGTCCCATTCCTTCGGATACTCGTTCAAGCGGTCGACCGGCGGGTGCATCGCGACGTGAGGCTCGACGAAGGCGAGGTAGAGGAAGAAGGGCTTCGACTTGTTAGAGACGATGAACTGCTCGGCCTCGGCGACCATGAGGTCCGGCGCGTACTTTTCGCCGAGCCATTTCTCCATCGTAACTTCGCCTTCCGCGACCTTGGCGTGGCCGGGGATCGGCTTCGGGTTGATCTCAACCTGCTGGTCGTTTTTCCAGAGGAAGCGCGGGTAATAGGAATGCGCGACGGCCTGGCAGTTGTAGCCGAAGAAGAGGTCGAAGCCGTGGGCGTTCGGATCGCCGGTCGAGGTGGCGGGCCCGAGGCCCCACTTGCCGATCGCGCCGGTGGAGTAGCCGGCTTTTTTGAAGACGGCGGGCATCAGCAGGGTGTCGGCGGCGATCGGGTGCTGGCCCTCCTTGAATTGCGGGAAGGAAAGCTTGGCCTGGCGGTTGCCGCGGATCTCGGCGTGGCCGGCGTGCTTGCCGCTCATCAGGATGCAGCGGGCCGGGGCGCAGACCGGGGCGCCGGTGTAGTGGCGGGTCAGCTTGGTGCCCTCCTTCGCCAGCCGGTCGAGGTGCGGCGTGCGGATCTTCTCCTGGCCGAAGCAGCCGAGTTCGCCGTAGCCGAGGTCGTCGGCGAGGATGAAGACGACATTCAGCGCTGGTGCCGGAAGCGTGCAGGCGAGGAACAGGGTGAGAAGCGGGGTCGGGCGCATGGGGAAAGGCTAGGGAGTTGCGGGAGGAAGTCCTTCCGCTTTTGCGTGCTTCGATTGCGATGATGCGAAGATCGGCCCGGAGTGAGATTCCGTCATGGCAGCTTGCCGAGTTCTTCCACGTCGATCCGGTCTTTCGGCCTCCCCGATGCGGCCTTGTTGCGGATCAGGTCGTCCTTGCCGATGAACTTCATCCGCAGTCCGTCCGCCTCCACCTCGATTCTCCGGTCATGGCAATCGGCGAATTTTACACCGTCGATGCCGGTGAGCACCTGAATCTTCCGGGGTTCACGGCCGATCTCCACGACGAAGGATTCTTCGAGGAAATCATCGCGGGTCAGCCCGATGTCACCGAAGCCGAATTTGTCGAAGACCGTCAGGAGCTTCGTGGCGTTGCCTTCGCCGATGGCCACGAAAAAGTCGATATCACCGGTGTAGCGGGGAAAGCCATGAATTGCCACCGCGTAGCCTCCGACAATGAGGTATTCGACGCCCTCACTTTCTAATAATCCGATGAACTCGAGGAAATCCTTGTTGAGCTTCTCCATGGATCGCTTGGGTTTGACAAATGGTCGCCATGGCGGCGAGGCGCTCGAGGGGGCTGCGATCCTTCCACGGGTTCCCCCGCTGCCGGAATTCCCGCAGGCTCCGTTTGGTGACCACCTTTTCCATGCCGTTAAGCTAGTGGCGAAGCCCGGTTTTGGACAGGCCGGATTTCAAGGGAACGTGATCCGGTAGGCCTCGCCGCGGACGGTGCGGATGCGGTAGATACCATCCCGGGCGACGAGCTCGGCGGGCTTGCCGTCGGTGCCGGTGAGGTAGATGCCCGGCGGGTTGCCGGGCAGGCGGAGGACGAGTTCCTTGCCGAGCAGGGACTTCACGGTGGCGGTGGAAAGCCTGCCATTCTTCCATGTGGCATCGACCTCGAAGCCGCCGCGGGCGCGGAGGCCTTTGACGCTGCCGGTGGACCAGCCTTTCGGCAAGGTGGGGAGGATGGCCACCTCGTTGGCGTGGGATTGGACGAGCATCTCGCAGATGCCGGCGGTGATGCCGAGGTTGCCGTCGATCTGGAACGGCGGGTGGGTGGTGAAGAGGTTGGCGAGGGTGTTGTGGGTGAGCAGGCCGCGGATCATCGACTGCGCCTTGTCGCCTTCGCCGAGGCGGGCCCACAGGGCGGTGCGCCAGGCCCAGGTCCAGGAACGGCGGGAGTCGCCGGAGGTGCCGCGGGTTTCGAGCGAGAGCGCGGCGGCCTTCGCGAGGTCGGGCGTGGCGCTTAGGCTGATCTGGTTGCCGGGATAGACGGCGTAAAGATGCGAGGTGTGGCGATGGCCGCTCTTTTCAAGATTGGGGCGCTCGGTGGTCCACTCCATGAGCTGGCCCCAGGAGCCGACCTGCGGGCCTAACAGCTTGGCCCGGGCGGCGGCGATTTTCCTCGTCAGGGCATCGTCGATCTTCAGCTCCTTCGCGGCGTCGAGGGTGAAGGTGAAGAGGTCCCAGACGATCTGCTGGTCGTGCGCGACGCCGTCTTCGCGCGGTCCGTGCTCGGGCGACCAGCCTTTCGGGACGAGCAGCTTACCGTCCTTTTCGACGAGGTGATCGAGCCAGAATTCCGAGACGTCCTTGAAGACCGGCCAGGCTTTCTTTTCGAGGAAGTCGCGGTCGCCGGTGAAGGCATAGGATTCCCAGAAATGCCGGGCGAGCCAGGCGGAGGCGGGGAGGTTCCACTCCCAGCCGTTGCCGCCCGCGGCGTTGACGGAAGTCCGCATGGTCCAGCCGGGAGTCTTCTCGCCGAAGGCCTTCACGGTGGCGGCGCGGCTGCCGGGGATGCTGGCGATGACCCAGTCGTGCAAGGGCGTGGCGCACTCGGCGAGGTTGGCAGGCTCGGCCAGCCAGTAGTTCATCTGGAGGTTGATGTTGGTGTGGTAGTCGGCGAACCAGGCGGGCTGATTGCTGTCGTTCCACAGGCCTTGCAAGTTCGCGGGGAGCGAGCCGCGGGAGGAGGAAAGCAGGAGGTAGCGGCCGTAGTGGAACATCAGGGCTTCGAGCGCCGGGTCCTCGCCGCCCTTTTTGTAGGCGGCCATGCGGGTGCTGATATCGCCGTCTTTCGGTGCGCCGAGGTCGAGCGAGACGCGGCCCATGAGCTTGGAGAATTCGGTAATGTGGCGGCTACGAAGGTCGTCGTACTTGCGGCCGAGGGCTGCGCTTGCTTTTGCGGCGGCGGCGGGTGCGGGGTCGTTGCCGCTGCGGAACTTCTTCGCGGGATCCATCGCGTAGTCGCTGCCGGCGGACAGGATCAAGGTCAGCGTGGAGTTGTCGCGGAAGACCATCGCGTCGCCTTCGGTCACCGGTTTGCCGGCATCGGTGGCGGCGGAGAGTTGGGCGGCGTAGCGGAGCCCGTTCGAGAGCGCGCCGGAGAAGTTCAGGGCTCCGTTTGCCGCGCTGCACGTCTCTCCGTGGGCCCCGGCGAGGCGGACCTTGCCGGACAGCTTCCCGGTGGAGCGGAGATTCACCACGATCACGTCGTCGGCATGGCTGGCGAAGACCTCGCGGGTGATCGTCTGGCCGTCCTTCTTCCACGTGGTGGTGTGGACGCCGCTGGCGAGCTCGAGGGTGCGGGAGAAGCCGTCGAGCTTCGGCGCGGCGGCGGGGCCCGTGGCGACGCCGTCGAGCTCGATCAGCAGGTCGCCGAAGTTCTGGTAGCAGCCGAATTCGTTCACGTCGTAACCGCCGGAGAGGTTGTCGCCGCCGGTCCAGAGGGTGATGTCGTTGAACTGGATGCGCTCCTTGAGCGGGTTGCCGAAGACCATCGCGCCGAGGCGGCCGTTGCCGACCGGCTGGGCCTGGCTTTCCCAGTTGGAGGAGGGGAAGGAAGAAGCGTCGCCGAATGACTCGCCCCCACCTCCACTTCGGGTCGTGGTGGGCGGGGTGTCGAAGCGGATTTCCAAGGGGCCGGCGGCAGCGGTGGCGAGCAGCGCGGCGGGCAGGGCGAGGCGGGCGAAGGGATTCATGGGGGCGATGGAGCGGGGCGGGGAGCGGTATACGGGGGATGGGCCGGGTGTTTCGAGCAAAAGCCCCGGCTTTCGCCCTGGACTGCGTGCAGCCCGCTGCCGCTTTCCCTTCGCCAGCCTGCTGGCGAAGGACCGGCAGCAGGAGATGGATCGTGCTTGCCTCGCCAGCAGGCTGGCGGGCGAGAGCGGCAGAAGTCTGCCGCAGTCCATGGGGGGCTTGCGGCAAATCGGGCTTGATGATGGCGCGTGGCGGGGGGATGGAAGGGCTGCCCGATGAGCACTCCGCCGCCCCGCTCCTTGCACGATCTCGGCTTTGCCGAAGTCGAGGAAGCGCTGCGGGCGTCCGGGGTCAGCGCCCATCACGCGAAAGCCCTGTGGCGCGCGCTGCACCGGGAAAACGAGCTCGACCTCGCGTCGCGCGACTTTTCCCCGCCGCTGAAGCAGTGGGTGGCGGATCAGGTCGGTGAGGGAAAGGCCTTCTTCCTCGATGCGCCGGCGGTCAGCAGCGAGACGCACAGTTCCGACGGCCTGACGCGGAAATTCCTGCTCCGCCAGCGCGACGGGCAGGAGACCGAGACCGTGCTGATGGGCTACGACGGCCGCCATACCGCCTGCGTCAGCACCCAGGCCGGATGTGCGATGGGCTGCGTGTTTTGCGCGACCGGGCAGATGGGGTTCGTCCGGCATTTGCGGCCGGGGGAAATCGTGGCGCAGGTGTTGCACGCCCGCCGGGTGCTGGCGGCGACGATGCCCGGCCGCCGGCTGCGCAACCTGGTGCTGATGGGCATGGGCGAGCCGCTGCACAACTACGACTCGGTGATCCAGGCGCTTGAGATCATTTCCACGGTGCGCGGAATCAGCATCGGACCGTCGCGGATCGCAATTAGTACGGTGGGCGTCGTACCTGGCATCCTGCGGCTTGCGGAGGAAGGCCAGCCGTACCGGCTTGCGGTCAGCTTGCACGGATCGACGGAGGAAGAACGCGCCGCCTTGGTCCCGGCGAGCAAGAAGTGGTCGCTCGCGGAGTTGATCGCGGCGTGCCGGACCTACGGCCAGATCACCGGCAAGCGGATCTTCTTCGAGTGGACCTTGATCGCGGGGAAGAACGACTCGCCGGACACCGCGCGGCGGCTGGTCGAACTGCTGAAGGGCATCGACGCCCATGTGAACCTGATCCCGCTGAACCCGACCAGTGGCTTTGCCGGCACCGCGGCTGCGGCAGGTGCCGGCCAGGAATTCCAGCGGATCCTGTTAGGTGCCGGCATCCCCTGCACCTTCCGCCAGCGCCGGGGGATCGACGTCGGGGCGGGTTGCGGGCAGTTGAAGGCGGAGAAGGTGCGGGCGGCGAAGGCGGGTTGAGGCATGGCTGCCGGAGGCTCGACACGGAGCGGTAGGAAGATCATTTCTAGGACCCTATGAAATGGGGATTGCGCGCATCGTTTGCCGGATTGCTTTTGATGTCTCCTGCTTCCCCGGCAGGCGAGGGATTGGATCCCTTCCTGCATTTGTCAGGATCGGCATCCTCTTCGGGTGAAAAGCCGCCGAAGTTTTCAACGACCCAGCGCTGGTCTCCGCTACCCGCGTCGTTCTTGAAGAAAGCGCCCCTGATACTCCCGAAGGATTGGGAAACGACGATCGTTCTCCCGGCTCCGCCGCACCATCGTTCCGCCCGGACCCAGGCGGAGATCGAGTACTTGGCAGAGCTGCAAGGAAAGCGGACTCCCGCGGACGAGGCTCTGATCTCGGGTGAAGCGGATGGGATCGGATGGAGATTCGGGAAGCACCGCTTCGCCGACCTGCTGGGCGGAGCCAAAGGACCGAAGACGAAGGATCTGGTGATTGCGGCGATGGAGGATTTCTCTCCGGTGATCTTCCAAATGAAGAAGAAGTACGACCGGGTGCGCCCGTCGTTTCTCAATCCCCGATTGAAGCCGTCGATGGAAGTGCCGGGCCATCCGGCCTATCCCAGCGGCCATGCCTCGCAGGCATTCTTTATCGCTTATCTGCTGGCCGAGTTGGATCCTCCGAACCAGGAAGTCCATCTGACGGATGCTACTGCCATCGCGAAGCGCCGGGAAATCGCGGGATTCCATTACCCATCGGACACCGCGGCCGGTGCGCTGCTGGCGCGCCAGGTTCTGGATCTTCTCTTAGAGCAGAAGCAGTTCCGCGGTTTGTTAGAGAAGGCGCGCGCCGAATGGGAGCCCAAGCGGCCTTCGATCTGAGCAGGCGGCTCTCCCTCGATCTGCTTGCGGTTCGACTCGAACTTGAAAATCGGCGATCCGGTCGCCGAATTTCAAGTTTGAAGCCGGCCTCGCCTCGCCCCATGGATCAAGGCCATGCAGATGCGCGAGGCCGCCGAGCGCCTCCTCTTCGCGGAAACGCTGGAGGAGAAGCTGCTGCTTGCCCCGAGGGAGGCGAATGACGACGCGCCGGGCCGGGCGATCGCGACGCCGGAGGGGCCGGGGCGGCCGCGCGAGCTGAGGGTCTGTGCAAAAGGCGTGCGGGTGGATTTTCCGGGGATCCACCGGCTCGACGACGACCGCGAGCGCGGGGTGATGCTGCATTTCCTGGCGAACCACGAATTGTTGGCGGCGGAGCTGATGGCGCTGGTGTTGTTGAAGTTCCCCGACGCGCCCAAGGAGTATCGCGCCGGGGTTTACGAGGCGATGCGCGAGGAGCAGATGCACACGGCGATGTACGTGCGGCGGATGAAGGATTGCGGGATCGCGTTCGGCGAGCTGCCGGTGAACGACTACTTCTGGCGAATCATCGCGCCGATGGAAACGCCGCTGGATTTCGTGACACGGCTGAACCTGACCTTCGAGCAGGCGAACCTCGACTTCTCCAAGCACTACGCGGCGCTGTTCCGGCAGGCCGGAGATAACTCCACGGCGGCGGTGCTGGAGAAGATCTATCAGGACGAGATCGGCCACGTCGGGCACGGCGTGAAGTGGTTCCGCCGCTGGAAGGAGCAAGGGAGCACGGATTGGGACGCGTTCCGGGGTTCGTTGGTGTTTCCGCTGGCACCGGTCCGAGCGAAGGGCCTCGCGCCGTTCAACGCGGAGGGCCGGCGGTTGGCGGGGCTGGATGAAGATTTCATCCGCCATCTCGAAGTCTGCGAGCAGTCGCGCGGGCGGACCCCGGTGGTGCACTGGTTCAATCCGAACGCCGAAGGCCACGCGATGTTGCGGCGCTACCAGCCGGACAAGACGGAGGTCGCGCTGGAGGAGGATCTGGAGATGCTGATCGCGGGCTGGTGCCGCAAGGACGACGTCGCGCTGCTGCGCAAACCGCCGTCGCGGGAACATCTGGCGGAGCTGAAGCGCGCGGGCTTCGAGCTGCCGGAGATTCTTTCCATGGAGGAACTCAAGGGTCGCAAGCTGGGAGGATTGCGGCCTTGGGCGTGGACGCCGGATGCGGGCGGGTTTCTCAAGGATCTTGCGGGCGAGGTGTCGCCGAGTGTGCCGTGGCAATGGCGGGAAGCGCTGCCGCGGGAGTGGTTCTCGAAGGAGATCGGGCTGCGGCTGGAGAAACTACTAGGTTTGCCGGAGATCGCGACGTTTTGCCGGAGCGAGGACCAGGCGATGGCGGCGGCGGCCGTTCTGTTAGAAGGCGGCCAGGTGTTGGCGAAGGCGGCGTTTTCCCATGCCGGCCGCGGGCACAAGCGGATCAACGGCGACAGCCCGCAGGAGGCGACGCGGAACTGGCTGCGGAACACGATCGCCGCGCACGGTGGCGTGACGGTGGAGCCGTGGCGGGAGCGCATGCTGGATTTCTCCGCGCTCTACGAGATGGATGCCGCGGGCAAGGCGGAGCTGATCGGGCTGACCTGCATGGACAACGATGCCGCGGGGCGCTTCCTCGGCACGCGGGTCTCGCCGAAATGGGCGAGCATGCTTGACCCGGAAATCGCGGCCTTCCTCCATCGCGAGGCGAAGGTGATGGAGTGGTATCAGGAGAAAATCCCGGCGTTGCTGGCGGAGGTGGTGCCGGGATATGTCGGGCCGCTGGGGGTCGACGCGATGGTGTATCGCGAGGTGGACGGCGGGTTGGCGCTGAAGCACATCGTCGAGCTCAACGTGCGGATGACGATGGGCCGGGTGGCGCTGGAGTTGTTGAAGAAATCCGCGCCGAACCGATCCGGGCAGCTGAGGATTTTGCGCAAGGCGAAGGTGGCGGATCTTGCGGCGTTTCGGGGCGGGAACTTGCAAGGCGGGCCGGTGATTTTGAACGACCCGGCTAGCGCCCGCGAGTTCGTCGCGGTGTGGGAGGTGGGGCGGTAGGAAATGCAAAGAGAGCGCTGGCTTCAATCGGCAAGGGTGACCGCGCGCCCCAACACTCGCCGACTAAAGTCAGCGCTCCGCCGGATGGGGCCGGCGCATCGAAATGTCGCTCAATCCCGTTGCCGGTCCTTGCGGCCGAGCGACCATTTCAAGGCATCGAGCACTCCCGAGTAGGGTCTTTCCCGGCCGGCGTAATGTTCGAGAACGTAGAAGAGGAAGTAGTAGAAGCGGCAGAAGGCCCAGACGGCGATGGACAGCAGCGCGAGGCGGCGGAGGCTGAAGTCGTCCGCCAGCAAAAGTCCTCCGGCGACGATGCCGAGGAGGAGGAAGAGCCAGCCTTTCGAGATCAGGGCGGCGGGGCTTTTGAGATCGCGGTTCAGGTCCATGAGGCCGGGAAGTAAAAAAGGCCGGATGCCGCGGGGGCATCCGGCCTGGGAAATTCAAGCGGGATCAGTTGCGGTTCATGAAGAGACGCAGCACGTAGTAGAACAGCAGGGCCACGCTGGCGAAGAGCGAGAGCGACGCGGCGACGTGCTGGCCGGGCGCATAGTGATACATGATCTGGCTGGTGTTGTAGAGGATCGAGCCGGAAGCCAGCAGGATCATGACCAGCGAGAACCACAGACCCATGCCGCTGGCGAGGCCGGGCAGGAAGATCGAGGCGATGATCACGCCGAAGGCGATCAGGAAGCCGATCTTCAGCATGCCGCCGAGGAAGCTGAAGTCCTTCTTGGTGGTGAAGGCGATGGCGGTGAGGCCGAGCACCATGAAGCCGGTGACCACGCCCGCCTTGCCGATCGCGGCGGGGTCGTAAAGCGTGGCCATCATCAGCATCGGCAGGAAGATCACGGCTTCCGCAACGATATACAGGCCGAGACCGGCATACTGCATGGTCTTGGTGGCACCACCGTAGGCCCACTTGTTGGCGAGCCAGGAGACGCCCATGAAGGCGCCGAGCACGACCAGCCATGAGTAGGGGCTTGTTTGGAGGAGGCTGAAGATCGCTTGGGGCGGGATGATGGAAAGGAGGATCCATTCCAGCACGGCGAACAGGCCGATGGCACCCGCGAGGTGGGTGTAGGTCTTCCGGACGAAGTCCGTGCGGGTCTCCAGCGGCGCTTCGGAGACCGACCCGACGGCGTAGGGATTGAAGGAAGAGTTCATAAGTCGAAGGATGTATGATGGATGAATGGAAGGGAGGCAAGGAGTTTTCCGGAGCTAGAACAGCTCTCCCTGGGCTGAGGGCGGCCGGGGTTTCTTCAGCGGGTTCACGGCGTCGGCGACCTGGAGCAACTCCGGCAGCGGGGCGAAGCGGCTCATTTCCCCGGCCAGGAAGGGCGCGAGCTCGTGGTCGGCGAGGACGGCGGGCATCCGGTCGTGGATCGGCTCCATCAGGGTGTTCGGCCCGGTGGTGATCATCGAGAACACCGGCTCGGGATCGAGCTCCCACAGCCCCGCGATCCACAGCAGCCCGCCGCCGGGGCGGGTGAAGCGGTGGGTCCGTTTTTGGCGCTCGGGGCCGGACCATTCGTAAAAGGCGCTGGCGGGGATCAGGCAGCGGCGGTGCTGGAAGGCGTCCGACCACATCGGGGTGGCCAGTTTGTCGGCGCGGGCGTTGTTGATCGCGCTGCTCCACGGCCGGCGGAAGCCCCAGCGCATGTCTTTCAACTCGAAGCCGCCGGTGACCACCGGGGCGGGATCGGTGCGGCGGATCAGCCGCGGCGGGAGCTTGGCCAGCGCGGCGATGAGCTCCGCGAGCTGCGGGGCTTCCTGGCGGCTGGCATTGCTGCCGATCTCATAGGCGGTGCACATCGGGGCGGGGCGGGTGGATGGAGCTTCGGCGGAGTGGGAAGCCGATGCAACCCGGATCCCGGAGTGAGCCCGCGGGGAAATCCGGTCTTGCCTCGCGGGGCTTGCCGTCTTGAGTCTCTCGGGCATGGCAACGCCCCTCGTCGGGATCATCATGGGCAGCACGTCGGATTGGCCGACGATGGAGCACGCGGCACGCACGCTGGAAGACTTCGGCGTGGCGTGGGAAGCGCAAGTGGTCAGCGCCCACCGCACGCCGGACAAGCTTTTCAGCTATGCCACCGAAGCCCGCGGGCGTGGCTTGAAATGCATCATCGGCGGAGCCGGCGGGGCCGCGCACCTGCCGGGAATGACGGCGGCCATCACCGACCTGCCCGTGCTCGGCGTGCCGGTGGAATCCCACGCGCTCAAGGGCATGGACTCGCTGCTTTCGATCGTCCAGATGCCCGGCGGCATCCCGACCGCGACCTTCGCCATCGGCAAGGCCGGCGCGATCAATGCGGCGCTGTTTGCGGTGGCGATGCTAGCGGGCGAGGACCCTGCGCTGTTGGCAAAACTGCAAGCTTTCCGCAAGCAGCAGAACGAGACGGTGAAGGCGGCGGTGCTGCCGGAGCTGGTCGATCCGAACTTCGGATGAATTCCCAATTCGTTGGCGGGAACCTACCGAGATCCGGCGCTTGATGAGGGCCAACCGCGAAAAAACGCGAAAGAGCGCAAAATTTGAAACCCCAAGAATCCTGATCATTTGATGCCTCTCAGATTTGACCGAGTAAATGGAAGAATCTTGTCGGTCCATCTCCGGCTTCGCCTCCGGTTCGCGTCCTTTCGCGCGATTTCGCGGTAAAAAGTCCTGCCCGAACGACCCAACCTCGGATTTCGCCTTTCGTTCGTTTCGCGTTTTTCGTTGTTCCCCCTTCTTCTTCTGCCTTGTGACTCCCACTCCCATCATCCCGCCAGGCTCCGTGCTCGGCATTCTCGGCGGCGGCCAGCTCGGCCGCATGTTCTGCATGGAAGCCCGCCGCATGGGCTACCGCACCCTGGTCTGGACCGGCGGGCTGGAAGCCCCGGCGATCGTGGTGGCGGACGAGGCGATCGATGCGCCTTTCGACTCTGCCGAAGCGCTGGAAGAGTTCGTGTCGAAGGCGGCGGTCGCGACGGTGGAGTTCGAGAACATCCCGCGCGAGACCTTGGAAGCGGTGGCCGCCCGGATCCCGCTGCACCCCTCGCCGAACGCGGTGGCGATCTGCCAGCATCGCGAGCGGGAAAAGGCCTTCCTCAAGCAGCACGGCATCCCCCACGCGCCCTTCGCGGTGGTGGCCTCGGCGGAGGAACTGGCGGCGGCGATGCTTGAAATCGGCACGCCCGCGGTGCTCAAGACGGCGGCTTTCGGCTACGACGGCAAGGGCCAGCTCAAGTTGACCGGTGGCGAGGATCCGGCGGCGGTGTGGGCGGCCTTCGCGACCGACCGCGCCGTGCTGGAATCCTTCATTCCCTTCGAGCGCGAGTTATCGGTGATGGTTGCGCGCTCCGCCGATGGCTCGGTGGTCGCCTACGACCCGGCGGAAAACCGGCACCGCCACCACATCCTGGACCTCTCGATCGTCCCGGCCCGGGTCAGCGTGGCGGTGGCGGGAGAGGCGAAAGTGATTGCTTGCCGGGTGGCCGAGGCGCTCGACTACCGAGGCATCATGGGCGTCGAGTTTTTCCACCTGCCCGACGGCTCGCTGCTGGTCAATGAAATGGCCCCGCGACCCCATAACTCCGGCCACCACACGCTGGACGCGTGCGCGACCTCGCAGTTCGAGCAACAGGTGCGCGTGACTTGCGGGCTGCCAGCAGGGTCGGCGAGATTGCTGTCGCCGGTGGTGATGCTCAATTTACTGGGTGACATGTGGCCGGACGAGCAGGCGGCCCCGGACTGGACGCCGCTGTTTGAGGACGGCTCGGCTTCGCTGCACCTCTATGGCAAGCGCCGGGCGATCGGCCGGCGGAAAATGGGCCACGCGAATTTCCTCGGGGCGGATCTCGATGACGCGCTGAAACGGGCGGAAGCGATCAAGTCGGGGCTGCTGAAAGGCGGGCGCTGACGGGCGGCGGTCGGTTCTTTCTGCGAATGGACCTGACGCCAAACGAGGCCGCAAGCCGCGTGGCGCGGCCGGCTAGCGGGTGATGGTCACCGGCGTGCCGACCTTCACCGCTTCGAAGAGGAGCGGGGCGAGCGGCTTCGGCAGGCGGATGCAGCCGTGGGAAGCGGCTTCGCCGGGCTTCGGGATGACGCCGGCATGCATGCCGATGCCGTAGGAAGTCAGGCGCATCCAGTAGGGCATCGGGGCGGGCATGTAGCGCTCGCCTTCCGGCACCGGGGTGCTCGGCTTGGCATCGCCGTTGGTGACGTTGCCCCACTCGTCCTCGATCCAGCCGTAGCGGTTGGAATACTTGTCGACGATCTTTTCGGTGATCCGGTAAGTGCCCGAAGGCGTGCCATGGCCTTCCTTGCCGGTGGCCACGTAGGACCAGCCGATCTCGCGGCCGCCGCGGGTGTAGGTCGCGCGCTGCTCGCCGAGGGCGATCTTCACTTTCACCTCGCCGGGACCGCAGTCGTCATACCATTCGTACATCACGTGCTCGGCCTTTCGCGGCGGGCCGGGCGGGGTCATGGCGCAGGATGCCAGAGCAAGGCCCGAGAAGGCGGCGAAGGGACGGAGCAGGAAGGCGGTGGAAAGGGAGGGCATGGGTTGGGACGCAAGAACGCTCCTTTGTTAGCACGAAACGCGCCGCGGGCCAAGAGCTTCGGAGCGTCCACAGCATGCCACCGCTTTCAAGGGGCGGCGGCGGGAAATTCGAGCATTTTCACGAAGGCGGCCGAATGCATCACTGAAAAGCAAGCCCACGGGCAAGATGGGCCACCGGCGGCGGACCTCGGCAAGTCGCCAATCAGGAATCCGGAGCCAATTCAGCGAAGCGTCGAGAGATACTCGACGAGGTCGCGGAGTTCGGCGGGTTTCAGGATGGCGTCCATCGGCGGCATGGTGCTGACGGGGGCGGTCCGGGAGGCGATCTCGGTGAGCGGGATTTCGAGCTTGGAGCCGTCGGGCTGCGAAAGGACCAGCTTGCCGTCCTTTTCTTCGAGGAAGGCCCCGGCGGCAACGTTGCCGTCCTTGCGGGTGGCGGTCATCAGGCCGAAGCCGGTGGCGACCTTGGCCTGGGGAAGGACCAGGGATTCGAGCAGGTGCTCGCGGCCTTTCGCGCCGACCTTGGCGAGCGCCGGGCCGACTTGGGAGCCTTCGCCGTCGATGCGGTGGCAGGCGGTGCAGTTGGCGGCGAGGTTTTCGGCGAAGATCTTGCGGCCGGCGGCGGCGTTGCCTCCCTGGAGGGCGAAGGACCACTTGCCGAGCGGGCCTTCGGCGGCGCGGGCGGACTCGATGGCGGGGACGCGTTCCGGGGCGAGGATGCGGGCGGCGTCGAGGATTTCGAGCAGGCAGGCCGGGTCCTTGAGCGATGCGAGATGCGGCTCTAACAACTGCCGCGCGGCGGGAGACTTGAGGGTGGCGAGCAGGCGGAAGGCGGCCTGGCGTTCGGGGACGTCTTTGGATGCAAGGCCGGTGTTCTTGAGATAATCGATCACCACTTCTGGCTTCGCCGCGGCGAGCAGGGCGGCGGCTTCCGGGCGCAGGATGGGGAGGTCTTCCTTCAGCATTACGATGGCGGTGTCGGCCCACTTGGAGTTGCCACTTTCCTTCAAATGGCGGAGGGCGGCGAGGCGGAGCGGCGGATCGAGCTTCGGGTCGCGGGCTTGCTTGGCAAGAGCGGCGGCATCCTGCTTCACGCCGAGGGCGTCGAGGGCGGCGGCGGCTTGGCGGGCGAGGGATTTGTCGGTTGAAGCGGGGACGAGGAGCAGGGCGAGCCGGGTGGCGAGGGCGGGAGGGATTTCCAGTGGAGTCAGCGGGTGGTAATCGCCATCGACGGCATCAAGCGGCTCGTTGGACTTCACGCTGGCGAGGGCTTCGAGCGCGGCGATCCGGAGCGGTTGCGGGCGGACGGCGTCGGCGGCAAAGACCGCCAGGCGGGTCAGCGAGGCCTCGTCGCCGAGGCGGCGGTTGGTCGAGATCGATCGGCGGAGTGCGGATTCGCGGGCGCCGGGGCTGTTTTCCAACAGGGCGGCCAGGGCCGGATAGGCGCTTCCGATGCCGGGGTCTTCGCAAACGGCGCGAGCGGCTTCCGAGACCACGGAGGGCTCGGGGTCGAGCAGCAACTTTTCCAGCAAGGCCGCGTGGCGCTCGGGGAAGCGACGCTCTGCGCCAGCCCCGCCGGTGGGGATCTGCCGGAGATGGTCCTGGACGATGTCGCGGAGCGCCACGGTGGCGGCGAGGCGGACGACCGCCGATTTCGATCCGGCAATCGCGCGGAGCTCATCCGGGTGACCCGCCCCGGCGCGGCGGAGCGCATATTGGCCGGCGTGGCGGAGCATCGGATCGCGGCCGGCATGATCCTCGATCATCCGGACCACGGCGGGCAGAAGGATGTTCGCGCGAAGTCGGCCGACCGCCATCGCGGCATGGTAGCGGACGCGCGCGGAAGGATCGGCGAGCAAGGGCGCGAGGTCGGGCACCGGCGGACCGCATTCGCCCGCCCATTTCGCGGCCTGGGCGCGGAGTTCGGGGTTCGGGTCCTTGGCCAGTTCCGCAAAGAGCGCCCCGTCGAAAGACTTGATCTGCGAGAGAAGCCAGAGGGCATGGACCTTCGCGATGAGCGAGTCGGCTTTGAAAACCCGGGCGAGGTATCCCGACGGGGTTGAGGACCAGAGTTTGGAGCGGGTCGCAAGGGTCCATTGGGCATCGAGCCGGACGCGCTGGTCGGGGTGGGCGAGGCGTCGGATGAGTTCGTCGTCGTCGACTTTCGCGGTGCCCGCTTTCAGGAAGGCGGCGACTTCTTTTCTCACCGCGCTGCCCGCTTCCTTCGGGTCGTCGATCTTCCAGACCGCTCCCTTTTCCTTGAGCGGATACCCGCCCTGCCAGTCGGCGACGTAGAGCGCGCCATCGGGGCCGAAGTTGCAGCCGACGAAGGGCGTGCCGCCGGCCATCAGGTGGTCGCCGGTCATTTTGAAGGAGGCGCCGTCGGGCTCCAGCTTGATGGCGTTGATCTTTCCCGCCGGGAACTGGGTGAGGAAGAAATGGCCGCGGTAGAAGTCGTTGAGCGCGGTGCCGGGATTGTAGGCGAAGCCGCTGGGTCCGTCGTGGTAGAGGGCGAGCGGCGGCAGGATGGAGGCGGGGCGGTCCTCGCCATCGGGGAAGGCGATGCGCTCGGCCATCCACGGGTTGTACTTCGCACCGCGATATTGATAGTAGGCGCGCCAGCCGGTATCGGAGCCTTCGGGGATGAAGATCAGGCGCTCCTTCTCACCCTTCATGTCGGCATCGTTGTCGACGCCGAAGATGTTGCCGTAGTCGTCGAAGGCGATCTGCTGGACGTTGCGCAGGCCGCGGGCGAAGACCTCGAATTCGCTGCCGTCGGGATTGCAGCGGAGCAGCGCGCCTTCGTGGGGGTAGAGCCACTGAACGCCGTTGGCGGTGACGTTGGTGCCCTTGTCGCCGATGGTCCAATACACCTTGCCGTCGGGCCCGAAGGTCAGGCCGTGCATGTCGTGGCCGGCGTAGTTGATGTGGACGCCGAAGCCGGTGACCAGCGACTTGCGCTCGTCCGCCACGCCGTCGCCGTCGGTGTCGCGGAGCTTCCAGAGGTCGGGCGCGATGGTGGCGTAGACATCGCCGCGGTAGGCCATCACGCCGGCGGCGATGCCGGTGACCTCGGTGTTGAAGCCTTCCGCGAACACGGTGGAGCGGTCCGCCATGCCGTCGCCGTCGGTGTCGACGAGGCGGTGGATTTTTTCGCTGTGGACGGTGAGGTCCTGCCAGTCGATGCGCCCGTTCTTGTCGTGGTCCTTGAGCGAGGGGTGCTTTTTGAAGCGCTCGCTGGTGATGTTTTCGCGGAAGAAGCGGCGCTTGTCCTCGATGGAGGTGTGCGAGAGGTCGTCGGTCACCCATTGCATGACCTCCCGGATGTCGAGGTCGGCCTGCTTGCGGCGGGTGGTTTCGGTGACGTAGATCGAGCCGTCGACATCGACCGCCACGGCGACCGGATTGCGGAACATGGGCTCGCGGGCGACCAGCGAGCGGACCAGGCCGTTCTGACAAGGGTGGCTCTCCGGGGCCGCGGCGAGCGGGGCCGCGGCGAGCGGGGCGACGAGCAGCGGGAGGAGGGCGAGTGGTCGGGCGGCCTTCATGGGTTGGGGTGATACGGGAGAAGGTGTGGCATTCTCACCTGCAGGCTGGAACGGGCTGGGCGTGTATTGGACCGCGGACTTTAGTCCGCTCGAAATCCGCCAACCGTCCAAGCGGACTAAAGAGCCTCTACAG
>Ga0247843_1003636_pt1 | contig 24745 bp, 20 predicted proteins | sample LaCruzMarch2017__FD_192420 | JGI IMG/M metagenome (GOLD analysis project Ga0247843, IMG submission 192420) | Freshwater microbial communities from meromictic Lake La Cruz, Castile-La Mancha, Spain - LaCruzMarch2017_8m | ecosystem: Environmental > Aquatic > Freshwater > Lake | place: Spain...
GACGCGTGGGCGGTAGAACCCACGTCCGTAGGAATCGCGGATTTGTCGATCCCAACAATGTTGTCCCAGCCGCGTTCGATCAAATGGTGCACCACGGAGGCGCCGACGATGCCGCCTTGGCCGATGATGACAACTTTGGCGCGTTCAGGAAATTTGGCCATGTGCGGGAGCTCCTAGGGGTAATGAAAGTGGGTCTTTTTCAGACCCAATAAAGTGTATGGGGGCCCTGTGCGGGCTAAGCTTCAATTGCGACTGTGGATTATAGAAATGCGTCACGGCGAAGTGGATAGTCGCGTCAACAGGTGCTGTGTTTGGGGTAAGCGATTCAGTGGGCGTCAATCAGTTTTTAGAAAAAATAACTGCAATCGGCAACACGCCTATGTAGAGCAAACAGCTTCTTGTTTTGCCAGAAAGCCCAAAGTCACGACCATTGCTCTGAGATGCAGCACGGCGCCCTTAAGCATCCTTGGGGTCTTAATGAATGTACTTTCAGCAACACAAGTCCACCAAGAACTTGTGTTCATGTCATTGGTTTTGCAGTTTTAGCAGCAAGTAAGAACGAGGGACTGTCCGCGCAGAATGTGCTTAGGGTAAGAGAACGATTGAACCCGTAGTTTGACGGCTTTCTAGAGCACTGTGGGCGAGAGCTGCTGCTTGCAATGGGTAAGTGTACGAAGGAACGCTTTGAATCTTCCCACCAAGCACCATACCAAAAAGCTCATCGGCCATGGACAACATATGGGCGCGGGGCATGATGTAGTGCATCATGGCCGGGCGTGTGAGCCACAAAGAGCCTTTCATCGCAAGTTGCATCGTATCAATGACTACAGGACCAGACGATGTTCCATTGCTCACCAAGGTGCCTCGTGGGCGTAAGCAGTTGAGCGAAGCGTCCAATGTATCCTTACCCACCGAGTCATAAACAACTGCCACCCCTTGCCCGTCGGTAAGTTCTTTGACACGGTCCACAATGTTTTCCCGGCTCGTCACAATCGTATGGGTGCACCCATGGGCCAAGGCAATAGCGGCTTTTTCATCTGTACTGACAGTTCCAATCATATTGACGCCTAAGGCGCGAGCCCACTGACAGGCAATCAGGCCAACGCCGCCAGCAGCGGCGTGGTACAAAATAGTTTCACCGCCTTGCAGCGGAAAAACTTGGCGAAAAAGATATTGTGCAGTCATACCTTTCATCATCAGGCAAGCGGCGCTTAGGTCACTGATGCCCTCAGGCAGCGGAATGAGAACTTGGGCCGGCATCAGACGCACATCACTGTAAGCCCCTTGAGGTCCAATGAGGTAACCGACTCTGTCACCTACGGCTACGCAGTCCACCCCCTCGCCAACAGCCTCAACCACGCCCACAGCATCTGAACCTAGACCACTGGGCAACGGCGTAGGGTACAAACCAGTCCGAAAGTAAATATCTATGAAGTTAACTGCGATTGCGTGGTGGCGGACTCGCGCCTGGCCCGGACCTGGTTTACCAACCTCGGTCTTTTCCAAGCTGAGAACTTCGGGGCCGCCAACACGGTCAAAAACAATAGCTTGTGACATAAAAATGATGTCTCAAGCAGCCTTGCGCAGGTAGCCCTGGCGGCCCGCGATAGGGTTAGGAGCAAAACCATTTTGCGCCAAGGTCTCTTCCACACTATCGTAAAAAACGCCGATTTTGCAAATTTCTTTGGCCTCTTTGCCATCGGCTACCGGGCGCCCAAACTCCTTTGCAATGCGCACCAGTTGCTCAATTTGGCGAACCGTACTCATCTTGGATTTTCTGTCCTGCATCCACAAGTTATCTTCAATTCCTGTACGTACATGCAATCCCATTGCGATGCCCATCATGTTGATGGGTAACACGTTACGCATAGAACTTTCAACGGTAAGCATCGCACCGTCAGGCGTGGCCCGCAAAAAATTCGCTAAGTTGTAAATATGGGGTGCATCCATGCCACCGCTGATAGCCACCCAATTCATGACCAACGGGCCTTTGTAAACGCCGCGTCGGATCATGCGCTCGACCGACTCAAAGCTATTGATGTTGTAAAACTGAAATGCACTTTGAATGCCCGCATCACTTAGACGGCGTATATGCTCTTCGGCCCAGGTCGGTCCGGCGGGCACAATCATTTCTTTGTAAGCCATATTGATTTGCGGGTCCGCCATGGAGGTCCCGGCATAGTCGTCTATGTCCATGTGTTCCAGAACATTCATTTGCGAAGTGTTGACCGTAACGGTCACTTGGTCGGGCTTAGGGTCCAACTCGGCCAACATGTGACGCGTGTCATCAGAAAGCCATTTGGCAGCTGCGCCTTCGGTTTCGGGTGCAAAGGAAATCGATCCACCTACCTGTATCAACATATCTGGTACAGCGGCACGCACGCCAGCAATGAGTTCATTGAATTTGGACAAACGTTTACTGCCTTTGCCGTCAAGCTCACGCACATGCAAATGCAACACGCTGGCGCCAGCGTTGTAGCAGTCCACAGCTTTTTGAATCTGCTCTTGCATTGTGACCGGAATATCCTCAGGAAAGTCAGAGGGAACCCATTCGGGGCCATAGGGGGCAGCAGTGATAACCAGTTTTTGCTGGTTTTCAGGAAAGAGTGAGCCATCAAGGAAGTTCATTCAAATTATCTTTCGTGAAATGCGTTCAATGCATGAAAAGGTGAGTTCGGCCGTTGTAGTCGCCTAAAAAGGGGCGTCGCCTTGGATGCCGGCCCGCTCCATCTTGCGAATGCATGGTGGGTAGTCCATAACGGCGTAATGTTGGGTGCTACGGTTGTCCCAAATAGCAACACTATTGGGTTGCCAGCGCCAACGTACTTGGTATTCAGGTATGTACGCTTGCATCAGAAGGTAACGAAGCAAGTCGGAACCGCCAGGATTAAAGTCCTGTCCGTATCGAATATTGGCAGGGGTATGAAAATTGGTGAAGTGTGTAGTAAAGCCGTTCACAAACAGAACTTTTTCGCCAGTCTTTGGATGGGTACGCACTACCGGATGCTCCGCGTCTGGAAATTGAGCTCGTAAAGCAAGCCGTTTTTCGATGGGCATGGCCGCACCGAAAGTGGACTCTATGCTGTGGCGCGCTCGCAAAGGCGCAATGGTTTCTTTTACATGCACCGGTAATTTTTCATAAGCCAAGGACATATTGGCCCACATGGTGTCACCACCAACTGGCGGGCATTCGATGCAACGCAATACGCAGCCCATGGGGGGAGCTTCTCGCCAAGTAGCATCCGTATGCCAAGCGTTTTCGTAGCGATCCACTACCTGATCGGGCGACTTGTAGATGCGAACCAGGCCTGGATGATCCGGGTCACTGCCGGCCACTGGGTGATCCTCGAGGTTTCCAAAGCGGCTGGCAAAGGCCACGTGCTCTGCGCGTGTGAGCTCTTGGTCGCGCAAGAACAAAACCTTATGTTCCAGCAAAAGTGCCTCAAGTGAATCGAACAAACCTGCATCATGGACGGCCTCTGCCAGTTGAACACCGCTGATCTCCGCCCCCAGCGCGCAGGTGAGGGGATGCACTTGTAACTTATTGGCGCTGCGCACTTTAGGTTGTGACATAGCGTTCGGTCTTAATCAAGCTTAATGTTAAAGGCCTTAACGATCGCCGCGTTACGGTCATATTCTGTGCGTACGGATTGCGCCAGTTGCGCAGCAGAAAGCGAAGTGTTGGGTTCAAAACCTGCTTGCGTAAAGCGCTCTTGCACTTTGGGGTTGGCTGCCGCTTTCAATATGGCGGCATTGATTTTTTCGGCCAAAGCATCCGGCGTCTTGGCACTGGACACCACACCAAGCCAATTGCTGAAGTCAAAATCGGGGTAACCCAGTTCGGCGAGGGTGGGAACTTGGGGCAAGTGGGCAGAGCGTGTTTTGGTAGCAACTGCATAGACTTTTAATTTGCCAGATTTTTGAAATGGCAGACTGGTGACGATTCCGTCAAACATCAGCGTCACATTTCCGCCCATTAACTGCATCAAGGCAGGTGGGGAGCCCGGAAAGGGCACATGAATCAGGTCTACGCCCAGTTTTTGATTCAAAATCATACCGGCGTAATGTGAAGCAGTGCCAGTGCTGTAGGAAGCAAAACTGTATTTTCCAGGGTTGGCTTTCAGGTAGGTGATCAGTTCTGCGAAGTCTTTGGCTGGCAATCCAGGTGCACCAGTCAAGACCATACTCGCGCGCGCAACAGTGGCAATTGGCCGTACATCTTTGAGCGGGTCAAAACTGGTTTTCATAACGTGCGGTATTTCAGTCAGTATGTTGCTCGCAGTAACCATGACAGTCTGCCCGTCGGCAGGAGTGGCCAACATAGCCTGTACTCCAATGGCGCCACCAGCGCCTGGTTTATTTTCAACAATGACGGCCTGACCAATATCTGCAGCAATTTGGTCGGCCAAGATGCGCGCCACCACATCCATGGTGCCGCCGGCAGGCGCAGGAACAATCATTTTGACCGGCTTGTCCGTCCAGGCAGCTGCCCAGGTAGTGGCGGTCAGTGCAACTACAGCAAGCAAAAGACGGGTAACGCAGGTGCGTGGGAAATGCAATTTCATATGAGCTCCTCTAAGTTTTATGTTCCACCTAGGACCGCTCAGTGCGGCCAATTGGTGAAAGCAAAGAATACTAATCAAGGCCGCAGTTTGATTTATATTATGGGACATTCCATGTCTATTTCGGGACATTCATGACTCGTTCTATCGAAGTGATCCGTAGCGCCAGCCTGAGTGGTTATATCGAGCTAGCTCGAGGACTAGGCCTAGATCCGTCGCGCATGATGCGAGATGCCGGCTTGAGTGTGCGCTGTTTGGACGACCCAGAGATGCCCATCAGTGTAAAAGCAGTGCGCCAATTGCTAGAGGATAGCGCTCAAGAGGCTGGCGTAGAAGATTTTGGTTTGCAACTGGCGAGAGGTCGTCGACTTTCAAATTTGGGGCCCATTGGCTTGGTCTTGCGCGATGAACCGACAGCTCGCCAGGCACTGGACACCTTGAGCCGCTACCTGAGATTACTAAATACCTCGTTGCTAACTAACATAGAAGAAAGTGGCGATACAGTGATCATCCGAGAGCAAATCCTTCTGGAAAGCGCAGGTAGTGTGCGACAGTCGATGGAATTGGCGGTTGGGGTGATGTACCGTATTTTGATGGAGCTGCTCGGCCCACAGTGGCGTGCCCGTAAAGTGTGTTTTACCCACCGACAACCCAAGCAATTGGCATCGCATCGCGCTGTTTTTATGACCACGCTGGAATTTAACAGCGACTTTAATGGCATTGTCTGCGCTGCCGAAGATTTGCAAAAGGCCTTACCCCAAGAAACTTCGGGAATTTCATACTTTGCTAGACAGTTTCTAGACCAAGCACTTTCTCGCTCGCAAAAGCAGACTCTAGCCAGTACACGGCAACTCATTAGCGCTTTGCTGCCTGGTGGGAGATGCACCGCAGAACAAGTCGCTCAACATTTGGGCATCGACCGGCGCACCTTGCACCGCCATTTGCAAGTCGATGGCGAAACGTTTTTATCGCTTGTAAACAACATAAGGGCTGAATTTGCGCTGCGGCAGATCCGCGATAGCGATCGATCACTTACAGAACTAGCGCAATTGCTTGGATTCTCTGGAGCAAGTGCGCTGGCATTTTGGTTTCGCAGAAAGTTTGGATGTACTGTTTTACAGATGCGCGCTGAATACGTGGCACCTCAAAAATTGGACTAAGAAAACCCTTCGTAAGTTCGCCTAACGAAGGCATTTCATTAGACGCGACACTAACCGATGCGTCATGGCCATGTGCTGAAGTCGATTTTCAAACAGATAATCCAACATGGCTAGACATAATCCTCTCCCTACCTTCACTCTGAGGGACGTCATTCAACAACTTGACAACGCAAATACATCGCGTTTGTAGCTGTTCAAAAACTCAATGCGATGCCGCAAACGCCCGCATATGAAATGCAGCATGCGCAGCTTCATACGCATAGTCCGTCCCCACAGGACAGGCTCGCCGTGCCAAGCAGCCCGCTTGCATACAGTCTTGTCCCTGATGGCTGTGCAAGTGGGTGGCGCAGGTATCGAGCTGGTAGCCCTTGGTGTCAAAAGCCTGAACCGGACAAGCTTGCAAACAAGGCTGGCCAGAGCAGTTCAGGCACACATCGGCGCCAGCTATCCCCACACCTGAATTGGCCTTTGAAAAAGGCGCATCGCCCGGTGACACCGCGGGCAAGGCCAGCGCAAAGCGGTAGGCGTGCCAGAGTCCATAGGTGGGATGCAGGCGCAGCATCAAGGGGCTGGTGTGCAAGGTTTCAGCGCGGGCAGCCCATTGCTGAAAGGGCCAATAGGGCGGGCCCTCAAAAGGGAAAAGCGCCATGCCGCCCCAACGCTGTGCCAGTTCTTCGGCAATCGCCCGGCTCCAGCGGTCCAAAGGGTTGGGCAAACCATCGGCGTAATAAGGAGATGCCGAAAACGCAGGCCACAGGCCAGAGCCCACAGCGCCGACCATCCACACTACGGCGGCGGTTTTGCCATGGGCAAGCGCGGGCAAAGCATCACCGGCCTGCGGCTCCCACGCGCCGCGCAGGTGCAAACCATGGGCGCCTAGAACTTCTGCGATCTGGGCACGAGAAGGCGCGCTTATGGGGCCGTCCATTTACAGCGCCTTGGTGCGCGGTGGGCCGGATGCGGTTGCGGTGACGACGGCTTCAAAAAACACATTGCCGTCAATGTCGTTGTTGACGCTGTTATCGCTTTGGCTAAAAACCACCTCGGCATGGGCAGCACCTGCATCCATGGCGCGGGTGTGGGCTTCTTTCGCCGCTAAGGTTTTGGCATGGTCTATCGCGCTGGCATAGTCGGGGAAATCAACCGGGCCTTCGGCTGTGAATATTTTGAATGTGCCGCGCACCGGTTGCGTTACCGTCAGGTGCACGCGTTGTGAGACTTCGCCCAGCACGGCGCCAATCGCGTTGGCCACTTCAGCAAACGCAGGCAAGCGCAATTGCACACCCAGCCCTTGTGCCACGGCAGGGTAGTAACTTGCAGCGGGCGCGCCCACGCCGACCAAGGGCATGGCGGGCGAAAACTGCAGCTGGAAAACCGACTCGTTTGCCTTGTCTTCTTTGTTTTTTCCCAAGGCCATGGTGGTCAGCAAGGCGGCCACTTTGCCGGCGGTGGACTCGTTCATTTGCCCCGCGTCGTTCAAGCCCGCTTCAATGAGCTTTTGGCAAATAGTGTCAACCACCTTGGCCACCACGTCTTGCGCCGGGCCGATTTCATCGCCCTGCTTCCACGTCCCCAAGCCATACATATGGCGCATCTGACGCGCCCAAATACGCGCGGCAAACACCGCGGCAGGCGCACTCCAGTGGTTTGACATGCCTAAGACATGGGCGGCATCACTGGGGGTAAAGCCACTGTAAATAGCCAAGCCTTTGCGCTCTAAGCGGGCAATGGCGCGGGCCAAAGCGCGGTTTTCCATGTTGGCGCGCTCAAGATCCACTGGGCCTTTGGCCAAGCACTCCCAGGCATACAACTCATCGTCATTGAGGCGGCTGAGGTGGGCCGCGTCGCCTTGCAAACGTATAGCAAAACGCATTTGACTGGCGTGGGGCGTTTCGCTTTGTTGGCGTTCCAACACAGTCAACAAATGCGGGTGCTCGTGAACCACCAGACTCAAGGGAACAACGCGGCGCGGGCCGATGGTGAGGCCGTCGCCCCCATGCAAGCGCACCTCGCTGTCGCCGCCCAAACCAATGGCATACACCTTCACGGCCTCCACCATGGGCCGCCAGTTTCCGACCATGGCGCCATCAAAACTCAGCGCGGGTTTGCCGCCACGCACCACGGCGATATCGGTTGTTGTACCGCCCATGTCGGCCACAATTGCATCTTGCAAACCACTCAGTGCGCAAGCGCCCAACACGCTGGCTGCAGGACCGGAGAGCACGGTACTGACCGGGCGTTGCATCGCACTGGCTACGTTCACCAAAGAGCCGTCGCCTTTGACGATCATCAACGGCGCATCGATCGCGCGATCAGCCAAGGTTTTTTGGACGGAATCGATAAGTGCTTTGACATGAAAAATCATGCGCGCGTTGAGCGCAACCGTGAGTGCGCGCCGCGGTGCGCCTAGGCTGGAAGCCAACTCATGCCCGCACGTCACAGGCACATCACACAACTCTTTGACCCACGCGCGCACCTGCGTCTCATGCGCGGGGTTGCGCACGCCAAACGTGGCAGAGATAGCGAATGCAGAAACGCGGTCTTTGTGGCTCACTATGGCCGCGCGTGTTGCTGCTTCATCCAGGGTTTGGGTTGGCAGTCCGCCCGCATCGTGCCCACCTGGCAGGCAGACAATGGCTTCATTGCCAAGCAAGTCGATGAGCCCGCTGCTTTTGACTTGCAGCGCGTCATAGCCCAGCAACAAAACGCACACCGGCGAGCCTTTGCCCTCCACCACCGAGTTGGTGGTCAGGGTGGTAGACAAAGAAACCAAGCTGACCTGCGTCAGCAAGTCCTGGGGTAATTTGTCCAAAGACGCGGCAATGCCTTCGGAGAGGTCAAAGCGGGTGGTGAGGCTTTTGGCAGAGGCCAGCACCTTGCGCTGTGCATCGAGCAAAACAACGTCCGTGAACGTCCCGCCCGTGTCAATGCCTAGGGAATATGCCATGGAAAAACAACGCTAGTGCGTTGGCTTATGCAGCGCCGGCTTCACACAGCCAGCGAAACAGGTAGTCCGCAAAACTGCGGCGTACTGTCAATTCAAAACGCGTACCAGCTTCTAGACACAAGATCGTCGCGCCAGCTTTAGCCACATGGCTTTGCGCTACCGCACCGACGGCAAAAATGCGAGGGTGAAAATCGAGCGGGCATCCGCGTGACAAAAAATCAGCCGCGCCTTCGCCTTGAACGGTGAGTGTGGTGTAGCCGCTGCCCACTTGCACCACAGAACAATGCAAGCCGTCTAAGGCGAGGCGCAAGGCGCTTTCTAAAGCATCGTCGTTGGGGTTTTGCACGTTAAGCGGCGCTTTGAGAATCCACTCATCGGGACCCAGCCACACCAACTGTCGGCCCCCGACCAAACTTGCGGTATTGGCCGCCACAGGCAAAGCGAGCCCTGTCACGCGCTTCACAGCATCCGCGAAACGCACATCTTGTGCGTCACCGCGCAAGCTGATGATTTCCATGAATGCCGACTCACCGAGGGCTACCCGTTTTCCATCGACAGACAGCACCCGGTCACCCAAGCGGCTGATGCCGTTGAGCGGGCTTTCCAAAACAACATTAGACATGGTGGCGTTTTCCTTCAGGGTCATAAAAGACCGGGCTGCAAATGGTTGCCGCAACCATGCGGCCATCGACCAAGGGGAGATAGACTTTTTCGCCCATGCGGCTAAGTCCTGAGCGAACGACCGCCATGGCAATCGAGCGCTTTAGCGTGGGGCTGAAGTAGCTCGATGTCACGTGACCAATCATCGGCGCAGGCAGCGCGGGCAACTTCGCCGTAGGCGTGATTTGCGCGCCTTCTGGCAACACGGTTGCCGCATCATCGGTGAGCAAGCCCACCAGTTGTTTGCGGTCTGAACCAGCGGTATGGCTGCGGCTCAAAGAGCGTCGGCCTAAAAAGTCTTTGGTGTTAGAGACCATCGCGCCCATGCCCAAATCGTGGGGGGTAATGGAGCCGTCGGTGTCTTGGCCCACGATGATGTAGCCTTTTTCCGCACGCAAAACGTGCATCGACTCCGTGCCGTAAGGCGTAATTCCAAATTCAGATCCCGCGGCCATCAAGGCGCTCCACACATGGGCACCGGCGTTCGAAGGCACATTGACCTCGAAAGACAATTCGCCAGAAAAGCTGATGCGCATGATGCGGGCTTTGACGCCCGCGACCGTGCCTTCGCGGTAGCTCATGAAGGGGAAGGCTTCAAGCGACAAATCAACATCCGTACAGACCTTTTGTACGACGGCGCGGCTCTTGGGGCCAACGACTGCGAAGGTAGACCATTGCTCGGTTACCGAGGTCATATAGACCTTCATCTCAGGCCACTCGGTTTGCACCCAACGCTCCATCCAATTGAGAACGCGGGCGGCGCCACCGGAGGTGGTCGTCATTAAAAATCGTTCTTGGCCTAGGCGCACGGTAACGCCGTCGTCAAAGACCATGCCGTTTTCGTCGAGCATGAGGCCGTAGCGTGCTTTGCCAACTTCCAGTTTCAACCAAGGGTTGGTGTACATCCAGTTGAGCAACTTCGCGGCATCGGGGCCTTGAATATCAATCTTGCCCAATGTCGAAGCGTCCATGATGCCCACGCCGTTGCGCACGGCCAGCACTTCGCGGTGAAGCGCTTGGTGCATGTCTTCTTTGCCTTTAGGAAAAAACCAAGGGCGTTTCCATTGGCCGACATCTTCAAATAAAGCGCCCGCGGCGACGTGCAATAAATGCGGGCTGGTTTTGCGAGCGGGGTCAAAAAGTTCACCGCGCTCTAAGCCTGCAAAAGTTCCAAAGCTAATGGGAACGTAATTAGGTCGGAAGGTCGTCGTGCCCACTTTGTCAATGGGTTTACCCAAAGCGCGAGCGGCCAAGGCCATGCCGTTGATATTACCTAACTTACCTTGGTCGGTTCCAAAGCCCATGGCGGTGTAGCGTTTGATGTGTTCGATGGACTCGAAACCTTCGCGAACCGCCAACTCAATATCACTGGCGCCAACGTCATTTTGGTAGTCAATAAACGCTTTGGCGCGGCGCGAAACGGGTACGCCTGTCTCAGCAATCCAAAACGCAGCGATCGGTTCTTGGGCTGGTTCTTGAACTGCGAAAGATTGCGCCGCGGCTGAAAAGCCCGCTTGATTCGCGGCTTGGGCACCGGCGCTGCTGGCCTCGGATAAGGCTTGCGCCAAAGTCCACGTGGCTTTTGCTGAACCCACGCTGCTCTGGTTTGGCATTGCAACACTGGGCTGGAAACAGCACTGCGCATCATTCCATTGGGCCTTGCCACCGGAGTGTGAATACAAGTGAATGGCAGGGTTCCAACCGCCGGCCATACCCAAGGCATCACAGGCCAAAACGCGTTGATTGCCAGTGGCTTTGTCACCCGCCATTTGGCACACCGTGACGTCGCGAACTCCCACACTTCCGCTGGCTTGCAAAGGCACGAAGCCGCGCAACACCTCAACGCCAGCGTCACGGGCTTTTTGCAACAAATCACCGGTAGGTGCATCTGCGTTACGGGTGTCAACCACCGTGACCTGAGCACCGGCTGCTTTCAATGTCAGCGCATCGGCATAGGCGCTGTCGTTGTTGGTGAGCAGCACGATGTTTTTCCCAACCAATACGCCATACAACTGCAAATAATCAGCCATCGCCGAAGACAACATCACGCCGGGTAAATCGTTGTTTCCAAACACCATAGGGCGTTCGTGCGCACCGGTGGCCAAGATCACTTGGTGCGCCCGCACGCGCCACATCCGCTCGCGAAACCCTTTGCGTTCGTTTAAAGGCAGATGGTCCGTCAGAGACTCACGCACAGTTAAAAAATTGTGGTCGTGGTAACCAAACACTACGCCGCGTTGGATGATTCGTACTTCAGGCATTGCCGCAAGCTCTGCCTGCGCCGCTCGCACCCAAGCTGATGCGCTTAAACCGTCAATCGTTCCATGGACCCGGTGGGCTGAGCCACCCAAATGTGCGCTCAGCTCAGCCACGATAACTCGGGCACCAGTGCGCGCTGCCGAAAGGGCAGCAGCCAAACCGGCAATGCCGCCACCGGCCACAAACACGTCGCAGTGCACGTTTTGCTGCACGTAGCTGGCCGTATCTTCGACTTCCGGCGCAGACCCTAAGCCCCCGGCTTTTCGAATAAAGCGCTCGTAAAACATCCAAGCCTTGGCAGGCCACATGAATGTTTTGTAATAAAAACCTGCGGGGAACATCGGCGTGCCCCAGCGGTTGACACTGAACAATCGGCTCAGCGCATTGGGCCAGCCGTTGACGCTTTCGCCTTGCAGCGCGTCGTACAACTCCACCTCAGGCATCTTGGCGTTGGGGATGGTATTGGCGCCACTTTCTAACTGCACCAGGGCCGAGGGCTCTTCAATACCGGAGGTGACGATGCCACGCGGACGGTGGTATTTCCATGAGCGAGAAAAGAGGCTTTCGCCTGAGGCCAACAAAGCCGAGGCCAAGGTGTCACCCGCAAAGCCTTGGTAGTTTCGGCCATTGAATTGGAAGCGAATGGTTTTCGCGCGGTCAATGCGCTCGCCCTTAGCGGGAATACGGGTACCGCTCACTGCACACCTCCTAAAGCTGCCGCCGACTCCGGGTCTTCCCCGGGCTTGTAAAACTTGGTAAATGCGTACGACACGGTGTGGCGCTCTGCGTTAAACCAACGCCGGCAACCGGACGCGTGGAACCACTGTTCGCGGTGCAAGCCTTTGGGGTTTTTGCGCATAAACAAATAGTCTCCCCACTGGGCGTCGCTCAGTGCATCGGTATCAAGGGGACGCGCGATATGGGCTTCGCCACCGCAACTGAATTCACTTTCAGCGCGGGGACCACACCAAGGGCAGGTAATTTTTAGCATGGGTGCTCTTCAAATCCAGAGGGTTAGTGCGCAACGCCAGCGGCGCCGTGCTCGTCGATCAAATGACCCGACGTAAAACGATTCAAGTCAAACGCCGCGTTCAAAGCGTGCGGACGGTCTTGGGCAATGGTGTGGGCCATGACCCAGCCAGATCCTGGAGTGGCCTTAAAGCCGCCCGTGCCCCAACCGCAATTGAAGTACAAGCCTTTGATGTGCGTTTTAGAAATAATAGGACACGCATCGGGCGCGACATCCACAATGCCACCCCATTGGCGGTTCATGCGGACCCGGCGAAAGATAGGGAACAGTTCGCAAATGGCTTGCAAGGTGTGCTCAATCACAGGGAAGCTACCGCGCTGACCGTAGCCAACGTAGGAGTCAATTCCAGCACCAATCACCAAATCACCTTTGTCAGACTGGCTGGCGTAGGCGTGAATGGCGTTGGACATCACTACGGTATGAAGAATAGGTTTCATGGGCTCGGAGACCAAGGCTTGTAGCGGATGGCTTTCCAGCGGTAAGCGAATACCCGCCATGTCAGCGATCACCGAGCTGTGGCCTGCTGCAACCACGCCAATTTTGGAGCTCTTGATCGTTCCGCGGGTGGTCTCAATCCCAACGACTTGGTCGCCCTCGCGTTGGATACCAATGACTTCGCAGTTTTGGATGATGTCGACCCCCAAGCGGTCCGCCGCACGGGCAAAACCCCAGGCAATCGCGTCATGCCGCGCCACGCCAGCACGGGGCTGAAATGAAGCGCCCATCACCGGGTAGCGCAAACTGGAGGACGTATTCATGATAGGCACCATGGCCTTGATTTCTTCGGGGCTAAGCACCACGCCGTCCACGCCGTTTAAGCGGTTGGCGTTGACCCGGCGGTTGATATCGCGCATGTCTTGGTGCGAGTGGCCGACGTTCATCACACCGCGTTGGCTGAACATGGTGTTGTAGTTCAGGTCTTGCGAAAGACCTTCCCACAACTGCAACGCTTTTTCATACAGGTGGGTTGCATCATCCCAGAGGTAATTCGAGCGAACGATGGTCGTATTGCGTGCGGTATTTCCACCGCCCAACCAGCCTCGCTCAACCACCGCAATATTGCGCATGCCGTGCTCTTTGGCCAAATAGTAAGCGGTTGCCAAACCGTGGCCGCCGCCGCCGACGATGATGGCGTCGTAATGGCTCTTGGGCTCAGGGCTGCGCCACTGTTTTTGCCAATTTTCGTGGTACGACATGGCATTGCGCGCAAGCGCAAAGACTGAAAAATGACTCACTTTAGATCCCGTTCAGGTTCAACATTCAATCACGTTCACGGCCAACCCACCGCGGCTCGTTTCTTTGTATTTTGTCATCATGTCGCGTCCGGTGTCGCGCATGGTTTTAATAACTTGGTCTAGCGATACGAAATGGGTGCCATCGCCACGCAAAGCCATCCGCGCAGCGTTGAGTGCCTTCACAGAGCCCATAGCGTTGCGCTCAATACAAGGAATTTGCACCCGCCCGCCCACGGGATCGCAGGTCAGTCCCAGGTTGTGTTCCATGCCAATTTCGGCCGCATTTTCGACTTGTCGGGCGCTTCCGCCCATGACCGCCGCCAAGCCAGCCGCGGCCATCGAACAGGCCACACCCACCTCGCCTTGGCAACCGACTTCGGCGCCACTGATGGAGGCATTCTCTTTGTACAACAGCCCTATCGCACCCGCAGTCAACAGAAAATCGCGGATGCCGTCTTGGTTGGCACCAGCACAGAAACGGTCGTAGTAATGCATGACCGCGGGCACGATGCCGGCAGCCCCATTGGTAGGCGCCGTCACCACGCGACCGCCTGCGGCGTTTTCTTCGTTGACCGCCATGGCATACACGTTCAAAAAATCCAAAATAGTGAGCTGGTCTTTGAGCGACTGCTCTGGACGGCTGCTTAAAGAGCGGTGCAACTCCGCAGCGCGGCGCTTGACCATCAGGTTTCCTGGCAAATGGCCTTCGGTTCTGCAGCCCCGCTCCACGCAGGCTTTCATGGCATCCCAAATCCGGTCCAGCCCGGCGTTGATTTCTGCTTCGCTGCGCCACGCTAGCTCATTAGCGCGCATGATCTCTGCAATCGACAAACCCGTGGCCTCGGTAATGGCCAGTAGCTCATCGCCGCTGTGAAAGGGGAAACGCACCTCTGTGGGATCAGGAACCATGACTGGGACGCTGCCAGTGGCGGCGCTTTGTGCATCTGCAACTTCTTGCGAGACCACAAACCCACCACCCACAGAGAAATAGCGACGCTCTTGGATCAAGACGCCGTCTGCGGCAAAGGCCATGAACTTCACGCCATTGGGGTGGTAAGACAAGGTCTCCCGGCGCAGGAAAAGTACATCGGTTTTTTCGCTGAACGCGATCGATTTGCTGGCGTTGAGTTGTAAAGTTTTACTCGTTCGGATGGCTTTGAGGCTAGCGTCAATGGTGTCAGGATCAATCGTGTCAGGCATCAAACCTTGTAAGCCCAACATCACGGCCGTATCGGTTCCGTGACCTTTGCCGGTTGCGCCTAAAGAGCCGTACAGGCGCACTTCGACCCGTTCTGTCTCTGCGATTTGGCCATCTGCTTGGAGCGCGCGGGCGAACATAGCCGCTGCCTTCATGGGGCCGACGGTATGAGAGGAAGAGGGGCCAATCCCAATTTTAAAAAGGTCAAAAACGCTGAGTGACATGGTTCATCTTTGATAAGTTGAAGCGGGTGTTAGAAAACTCTGACACCGATGCTTGATTGTGGGCAACGCCCAAGGGTTTTGAATGTTCGCTTTACGACGTGGCTAGATGCTTGAGCGACACGTCGATTCCCCGCGCGGCGGCATGGCGCTGGGCGGACTGTACCGTGTTATGGACCAACATCGTCACCGTCATCGGGCCCACGCCCCCTGGGACGGGTGTGATGTAGGAGGCTTTTTGTCGAACGCCTTCAAAGTCTACGTCGCCTACCAATCTGCCATCGGGCAGGCGGTTGATTCCTACGTCAATCACGACCGCGCCCGTTCGTACCATCTGGGGAAGAATGAGGTTAGGACGGCCCGCCGCCACGACCAAAATATCCGCAAGAATGGTGAACTGCGCGAGGTCCCGGGTTTTGGCATGGCAAATACAGACGGTTGCGTCCTTTTGCATCAACATCAATGCCATGGGCTTGCCGACAATATTGCTCGCGCCAACGACCACCACGTTTTGGCCTTCCACGGGTATGTTCTCGTACTCCAGCATTTTCTGGACGCCATAAGGCGTGCACGGTGGGAAAACGGTATCTCCCAAGACCAAGGCGCCGACGTTGTAAAGGTGAAATCCATCGACATCTTTATCGCTCGAAATTTTTCCTAAAACCCGACGGGCATCAAAATGCGACGGAAGCGGCAGCTGCACCAAAATACCGTGGACTGCGGGGTCTAAATTCAGGCGTTCAATTTCAGCCTCAACGACGGTATCGGGCGTGTTGGCGTCAAACGCATAGACTTTGGACTGCAAACCTACCTCAGTACAGGCTTTGATTTTGTTAGCGACATACACCTTTGACGCAGGGTTGTCTCCCACAATAATGACTGCCAAACCGGGTTGAACGCCTTGCTCTTTTAACGCATCCGACAGATCCCGACACTCTTGCCTGACTTTGCGTGAAACGGCGTGACCGTCGATAATTTTTGCAACCATGGTTAAATCCCTTTGGGCTTCTGCCTCATGGGGCTGCATGCTATGCGGCAAAGCCTTCGTTTTCACCCTGCCAAACGACTGAGATAAACCTGTTTGCGACATGGTGGCTTTTGTTCAACTTGCACCTAAAGGCATGGCGTTTGCAGGAAAGTCGGCGTCGCAAAAGTACCATGGCAGGTGCATGGCCTTGCCGATACTGACGAATCACGGCAGCATGTTCTGCATCAAAACGGCGTATGGAGTTAAAAAATGACCACTGACACAAGCATTCTAGAAGCGCAAGACACGACCACAGCACCGCGCAACCGGCGCACCTCTGGCGGTCGAGAAGCCAAGCGCGCGGCACGCGCGGCGCGCACCGGTCAATCGGTTCCTTACATCACGCGCAAGATTCCTTACTACGAAGTGCTTGATGAAGAAGGTCTCCAAATCATCGAGCGCAATGCCGAAATCATTTTGGAAGAAGTCGGTATTGAATTTCGTGATGACGCCGAGGCGCTCGATATTTGGCGCAAAGCGGGCGCCGATATCAAAGGCGAGCGCGTTCGCTTTCCGCGCGGCATGTGCCGCAGCATTGTGCAAGCCAGCGCCCCGCGTGAATTCATTCAGCATGCGCGCAACCCCGCCAACAACGTTGTCATTGGCGGCAAGAACACGGTTTTTGCGCCTGCGTACGGATCGCCCTTTGTACGTGACCTTGACAAAGGCCGCCGTTACGCCACGATTGAAGACTTTCAGAACTTCGTCAAACTGGCATACACCGCCACCTCCTTGCACCACTCGGGTGGAACCATTTGCGAGCCGGTCGATTTGCCTGTGAATAAGCGCCACTTCGACATGGTTTACGCCCACATGAAGTACAGCGACAAACCTTTCATGGGTTCGGTCACCCACCCCGAGCGGGCGCACGATACGGTGGAGATGGCACGCGCTTTGTTTGGTGACAACTTCAATGACCCTTTGACTGGCAAACCTAAAACGGTATGTATCAGCCTGATCAATGCCAACTCACCGATGACCTTTGATGACACCATGCTCGGTGCGGCCAAAGTCTATGCCCGTGCGAACCAAGCTACGATCATCACCCCCTTTATCTTGGCTGGTGCTATGTCGCCAGTAACCGTCGCTGGGACCTGTGCCCAAACTCTGGCCGAAGCCTTGGCTGGAATGGCTTTTGTTCAGTTAGTGAATCCGGGGGCACCTGTCGTCTTGGGCAGTTTTGCTTCTTCGATCTCAATGCAATCGGGTGCGCCAACTTTTGGCACACCAGAGCCTGCCTTGGTTTTGTATGTGATGGCGGCTTTGGCTCGACGCTTGGGCGTTCCGTTTCGCTCCGGTGGCAGTTTGTGCGGCTCCAAAATAGCCGATGCACAAGCCGCTTCTGAATCAGCCAACACCTTGATCCCCACCAGTTTAGGTGGCGTTAATTTTGTGTTGCACACCGCTGGCTGGCTTGAAGGCGGTCTCTCGATGGGCTACGAAAAGTTCATCATGGACGCCGACCAAGCCGGAATGATGCATACCTTGTTAGGCGGCGTCGATGTCACAGAAAACGGACAAGCCATGGATGCGATTCGCGAAGTCGGTCCGGGCAAACACTTTTTAGGTTGCGCCCATACCCAGGCCAACTTCGAGAGTGCTTTTTACCGCTCACCGATTACGGACAACAACAGTTTTGAGCAGTGGGAAGCCGAAGGCTCTGTGGATCTATCCGTGCGCGCCAATGCGATGTGGAAAAAACAATTGGCCGAATACGAAGCCCCGGCCTTGGATGTCGCCGCCGATGAAGCCGTGTTGGATTACATGAACCGCCGCAAGGCTTCGTTTCCTGACTCCAACATTTAAACCTTTGTTGGCATCAGCCCCATCAAAGAAGGAGGCCGAGGCCTCCCTCTTTTGTTTAAGCCGCAGCCAATCGGCGTTTTTCTAAGACCTCATCCAACCAATCGACACGCATCTCGGGCACGGCCGTGATCAATTTTTGGGTGTAGGGGTGCTCAGGGCGATCGAAAATATTGTCCGTCTTATCAAAGGCCACGAACTGTCCCTGCAACATCACGGCTGTGCGGTGGGCAATGCGGTGCACCACATCCAGATCATGTGTGATCAAAACGTATGACAGTCCTAACTCTCTTTGCAGCTTGCGTAACAGAGTCAAAATTTCTTCGGCCACCAAAGGATCCAAAGCCGAGGTTGGTTCATCCAAAATAATCAAATCTGGCTTGGCTGCAAGCGCACGCGCAATGCACACGCGTTGCTTTTGCCCGCCGGAAAGCTGTCCTGGACGGCGCTCTAAGTACTCTACGGGGAGTTCAACCAAAGCCATCAGTTCTTTGGCACGGGCAAGCATCTCAGCGCGTCCCGCGCCAAAATAAAACTGCACGGGGCGGCCAATGATTTCTAGCAAACTTTGACGTGGGTTAATCGCGACGTCTGGGATTTGGTACACCAATTGAATGCGGCGCTTGAGTTCCTTGCTTCTTTCGCCCAGGCTTTTAGGAAGCGCTTGTCCTTGAAAAACAATGTTGCCACTGCGGGGAGCAAGCAGACCGGTGATGACTCGGGCCAATGTGGATTTGCCTGAGCCTGACTCGCCGACAACCGCCACGGTTTCTCCGAGTTTGACATCCAAAGAGACGCCACGCACCACATGAAAGTCACCGTAATAGGCGTGGCAATCATCGATGGAAAGCACCGTTGTTTCTTTGACCGTCGCAGCAATTGCGCGCTCGCTTGCCGCAGCGCCGCGCACCGCAACCAAGCGGGCGGTGTAGTCTTTGGAGGCGTGGTGCAAGATCTGGTTGGTTTCGCCTTCTTCCACTTCTTTGCCATGGCGCAAGACCTTGATACGGTCTGCAACTTGGGCAACCACGGCCAAATCATGGGTGATGTACAAAGCTGCGGTGTTGTATTGACGAATCAAAGATTTCAGCAAGATCAACACTTCAATTTGCGTGGTTACGTCTAGCGCAGTCGTGGGTTCATCCAGCACCAACACATCCGGGCGGCAGGACATCGCCATCGCCGCCATCGCACGCTGCAACTGTCCGCCTGAAACTTGGTGCGGGTACCGAGAACCAAAATTTTCCGGGTCAGGCAAATCCAAGGCGGCGAAAAGCTCACGCGCCCACGCTTGGGCTTCGGAGCGCGTCATGAGTCCGTGTAGCAAGGGAGCCTCGCACACTTGGTCCATCAAGCTGTGCGCGGGATTAAACGCCGCCGCAGCCGATTGCGCGATGTATGCAATGCGTTTGCCTCGCATATCACGGCGGCCTTCGGCGTCCAACGAACGGATATTGACTCCGTCTAAAACCACTTCGCCGCCAGCAATATGAACCCCAGCACGGGCGTAGCACATGCTAGCCAAACCAATCGTTGATTTACCCGCGCCACTTTCACCAATCAGACCTAAGACCTCGCCTTTATTCAGACGCAGATCCACATTGTCGACAATCACGTTGCCTGCCACGCTACCAAGGCACAAGCCTTTGATGTGCAGAATGACTTGTTCTTCCATAACCAGGTATCTTTCTTAAAGTTCTGCTTGCGCGCCTGAAGGGCGGGCATCAATCGAGAGCATCCAATCCACAACCAAGTTGACCGAGACGGTTAACAAGGCAATCGCAGTGGCGGGATAAATAGGTGCCATCATTCCGAAGTTAATGGCGGCGGCGTTTTCACGCACCATGCCGCCCAAATCGGCGTAGGGGGGTTGAATACCCAACCCGAGAAATGACAGTCCGGCAATAAACAAAAAGTTAAAGCAAAACCGCAAGCCAAATTCGGAAACCAAGGGCGCCCACGCATTGGGCAGAATTTCTCGGGTGATCACCCACCACAAGCCTTCACCGCGCAGGCGGGCTGCTTCGACGTATTCCATGACGGTGAGGTTGATGCCCAACGCCCTTGCTAAACGGAAAACGCGGGTAGAGTCGAGTACGGCAATTGTCAGAATCAGCACAGGAATGCTGGAACCGAAAACACCCAAAATAATCAGCGCAAAGATCAAGCCGGGGATAGACAGCATCACATCCACCAAACGGCTAAAGAAAATGTCAACCCAGCTGCCCACGACTGCACTGACAAATCCCGACAAAATTCCAATCAGAAAAGACAGACTGGTAATTGCGAGAGCAACGCCAATAGTCATGCGGGCACCGTACATCATGCGCGTAAGCATGTCGCGGCCAATTTGATCGCCACCGAACCACATCGTCATTGAGGGCTCGTCCCAGGTGCCGCCGACATTGGCCGACTCAGGGAAAGGCGCCAGCCAAGGTGTAAATAAAGAAACAATAACGAAAAGTGCGATCACCGCCATACCGAACGCAGCCGATACCGTGAGTTTGTGTCCAAAGAGTTTCATGCGATTGTCCTTTTACTTAGCGCTTATGGCGCAGGCGGGGGTTCACTACGATCACCAAAATATCTGCCAACGTGTTGAGCGTGACAAATACCGTAGCAAAGACCAAACCGCACGCCTGGATCACAGGCACATCGCGCTTAGACACCGCGTCCACCATCAATTGGCCTAGACCAGGATAGACAAACACCGCTTCAATCACCACCACCCCAACCACCAAGTACGCCATATTGAGCGCAATCACCGTGATGATCGGGGCTGCCGCGTTGGGCAAGGCATGGCGCACAATGACACGCTTACGCCGAGCGCCCTTGAGGAAGGCCATTTCAATGTAAGGCGTTGACATGACTGCCAGCACCGAACTGCGGGTCATTCGCAACATGTGTGCGGCTACCAACAGCGTCAAAGTAATCGCTGGCAGCGTCGTTTGGTACACCCGTTCGCTAAAAGGCATGCCTTTGTAAACGGTGGACAAAGACGGGAACCAATCGACATTGACCGCCATAAAAATAATCAGCAAGTAAGCGATAAAAAACTCAGGCAAAGAAATGGCGATCAGTGTGCTGATATTGGCCAATTTATCGGTGAGTTTGCCTTCATTGATAGCCGCCAAAATTCCCAAGCCAACAGCCAAAGGAATAGCGACCAAGGCGGCATAGCCTGCTAAAAATAAGGTGTTGCCTAAGCGGGGCATGATTTCGTCAATGATGACGCGTTTATTGGTCAGGGCGACGCCTAAGTCGCCGTGTAAAGCGCCGACCAACCAATTCCAATAGCGCAAATAAGCAGGCACGTCCAAGCCCAACTCTTTACGGAAAATCACTAAGGCTTCGGGGGTCGCTCCCATCCCCAAAACAGCCGAGGCTACATCGCCTGGCAAGATTTCAGTACACACAAAAATTAAAACCGATACTGCAAAAAGGGTCAGCAGACCCAGCAGGAATCGGTTCAGTATCAACTTAGCCATGGTATTTTTTTAATAGTCATCTAGAGGCAGACTGCCTCGAACCCTGAAATATAAACAAAATAACGGGGCGGATTAAAGGCCGCCCCGTTATTTTTTTTCGCAATCCACCGAGCCGCAAGGCTCAGTGGATTCAATTCAAGCCGAAGCTTGTTTTGAATTACGCAAACCAGCCCTTCTCAGCGATACGTTGGTCACCCAAGTCGTAACGGCCAGAGATGGTCAAACCACGGAGTTTTTTGCTTGCGCCGTCCAAGTAATCTTGAACTGCGAAGCAGACCATGCCGGATTCTTGGTTGAGCATGGACTGGCACTTGGCATACATTTCTGCACGCTTCTTTTGGTCGAGTTCCACACGCGCAGCGACCAAAATCTTGTTGAATTCAGCGCTGGTGTAGTGGGTGTCGTTCCAAGGGTTGGTGGTTCCATTGGCAAAAGTCGAAGTGAACTGGTTGTCAATGGTAGGACGGTTGCCCCAGTAAACCGCACAGAACGGTACTTTCAACCAGACGTTGTCCCAGTAGCCGTCGCCGGATACGCGCTTCAAGTCCATCTTGATACCGGCTTTTGCCAAGGATTCTTGGAAAATTTGGCCGGAATCGGTAGCGCCAGTGAACGCACCTTCAGAGACTTGCAACTCGATAGGAGAAGTCACACCCGATTTTTTGAAGTGGAATTTGGCCTTATCTGGATCGTAAGAAGTCATCTTTTGCTTTGGATCGTAGAACTTCATCTTCGGTCCTGCGGTGTGGTCATTGCCCACGGACGCGTAGCCAGAGAATACGTTCTCAACGATCTTCTTACGGTCAATACCGTACTTCAAAGACAACATCAGGTCCTTATTCGCAAAGGGCTCTTTGTCAGTATGGGCCACAAACGCAAAACGGTTACCAGCACCAGGGGTACGAGAGACAACCAAGTTTTTGTTTTTAGCAACCAACGCAGCGGTTTTAGGATCGAGGCGGTTGACCGCATCCACTTGACCTGTCACCAAAGCTTGGGTACGGGCAGCAGAGTCACCGATGTAACGCAACTCAACGCGGTCAAAATTACCACGGTTAGGCTTCCAGTAGTCGCCCGCTTTGCGCTTGAAGGTTGCACGAACGCCAGGCTGGAACTCGTCCAGTGTGAAGGCGCCGGTTCCGTCAGGCTTGCTGAAGTCGGTGTAACCGTTAGGAACCACGATGATGTGGTAATCGCTGAGGTTGTAAGGCAGGTCAACGTTGCCGTTTTTCATCAAGATCTGCACTTGGTTGGCAGAAATTTTCTTGATTTCGGTAATGTCGGCCAACAACGCTTTCGCAGGTGATTTTGTCTCACCGCGGTGCATATTGAGGGAGTAGATCACGTCATCCGCATCAAGCGTTTTGCCAGATGTGAAGGTGATACCTTTGCGGACTGTAAACGTCCAGTCAGCCGCGCCGGGCTTGACTTCCCACTTTTCAAACAACTCACCGGCTGCGCTGCCGTCATCAGCAACTTCAACCAAGTTGTTCCAGAGCATCAAGCTCATCGCGATAGGAATGGAGTCAGCGTAGGTGCGAGGATCCAAACTATCGGAGGGTGAGCCACCTTCCATACCGAGGCGCAAGGTGCCGCCTTTTTTTGGCTTTTCAGCAGCCATAGCTGAAGATGCGCCTAATGTTCCAGCCAAACCAACGGCAGAAGCGCCGAGGATCAGTTGACGACGATCGAGAATGATGCCCGACTCAGTGGTTTGTTCGACATTTTCCATTTGTAACTATCTCCAGTCCAATTAGATTTAAAAAGTTTCCGCTGCTCAGAACCTAAAAAGAACATCGCAACGAAAAGCAAGAGGGCAACCAGATTTGCGCTCTGACTGCATCGTAATGCAATCCAGAGCGCCTCTCAATGAAAAGAACCCCTCGTATTCCCTTATATGGGCCATTTTTTCCGCATTCACCATCAATTCCTCAAATTGATTTGATTTCCATTCAAGTCGCCTATCGAATCGTATGCGTCGCAAACGTACTGACCCCTTTTGCAATTCGGTCTTCGGTCGGACTGACGCCAAAACGCAACTTGTAGGCGCGCGAAAAATGGGACGATGCACCAAAACCGCACGCCAAGCCCACCGCCATGACCCCCATCTCCGTTTGTTCTAGCAATTGACGTGCCCGATCCAGCCGCAACACCAAATAAAACTGTGCAGGTGAGGTTCCCAAATGGCTTTGGAATAAGCGTTCCATTTGGCGGCGCGTGACGCCCATGCCAGAAGCCAAATCTTGCGCAGAAAGCAGGTCTTCCAAATGGGTCTCCATGGCTTTGATGACTTGCACCAGTTTTTTATTGTGTACGCCGTAGCGGGCGGTCAATTGGGTGCGCTGGTGTTCGGATTGGCTCCGCATCGGGCCGTGGACAAATTGCTCCGAAACTGTGGCAGCCAACTTAAGGCCGTGGGCCTTGCCAATGAGCGCCAGCATCATGTCAATCGCAGCCGTTCCACCCGCACAGCTCATGCGCCTCTCGCCCCACTCGTAGAGTTCATCTGTGACTTTTATTTTGGGATAACGCTCTTGGAACGCCAACTGGGCCTCCCAATGCAAAGTCACCGTGTGGCCTTGTAAAAGTCGCGCTTGGGCCAACAAAAAAGCCCCTGTGTCTAACGCGCCTAACGTTGCGCCAATGCGATCCCATTGCCGCAAGCAGTCCCCCATCTCACGGTGGTAATACTGCAAAGGGTTGAATCCGGCAACCACAAACAAGGTCTGAATCCCAGACGCTTCCCGCAAGGCGCCATCGACATTCAAAGACATGCCGTTACTGGCCTGGACGGCCTGTCCGTCCCAGCTCAGAATTTTCCATTGGTAGGCGTCTTTTTGAAACCGATTGGCCACGCGAAGCGGTTCGAGCGCGGAGACAAAACCCATCATAGAAAACTCGGGCAACAAGAGGAAGTGAAACTCGCGGGCCGCGTTCACTGCCATGGTCTGCATCCGGTTACGAAACGCGCTCAGCGCGCCTGCCAACGCGGTGGGCGTTTTTCTGAAAATGCACGGGGTCCCTCGGCCGCATCGTCTGAACGCAGCATGGCGCGGTAGTGCGGCAGATCCGCTTTTCGCAGGGTGGTGTAAGCCGCTACGATGGTTTGCCCTTCGGTGGCGTTGACCAGCTCTTTGACCGCTGCCAAAGCCAAA
>Ga0247843_1003637_pt1 | contig 24714 bp, 21 predicted proteins | sample LaCruzMarch2017__FD_192420 | JGI IMG/M metagenome (GOLD analysis project Ga0247843, IMG submission 192420) | Freshwater microbial communities from meromictic Lake La Cruz, Castile-La Mancha, Spain - LaCruzMarch2017_8m | ecosystem: Environmental > Aquatic > Freshwater > Lake | place: Spain...
TGTCGGTATCTCGCGTTGGTGGTTCTGCGCAGACCAAGGCCATGAAGAAGATTGCTGGTCGCTTGCGTCTTGACCTTGCTCAGTTCCGTGAACTCGAAGCATTCGCTGCTTTCGGTTCAGATCTAGATGCGGCATCAAAAGCGCAACTAGAGCGCGGTGCTCGCATGGTTGAACTACTAAAGCAGGGTCAGTACTCACCTTATTCAGTAGAACGCCAAGTAGTTTCAATTTGGGCAGGTACTTCAGGCAAGCTCGATGACGTTGCAGTTGCTGACATTCGTCGCTTTGAGGCTGAACTACTTGAATTCATTGGTCGCGAGCGTAAGGACATCTTCAAGGTTATCTCTGAAACAAAAGACCTAAACGATGACACCATCGCAGCGATGACTGAAGCAGTTGCTGCTTACAAGCTGCAATTCAAGCCAACAGTTTCTGCTGCTCTTAACGAAGCAGCAGCTGAAGCTCTAGATGGCGAAGGAAACGAGCAGATCACTAAGTTCGTTCCACCGGCGGCGAAGAAGTAAAAAATGGGTGCCCAACTTCGCGTATATCGCCGACGGATGCGATCCGTTAAAGCGACCAAGAAAATTACGAAAGCCATGGAATTAATTTCGGCTTCTCGTATTGTCAAGGCGCAGCAACGAGTCGCAGCTTCAACTCCTTATGCAAATGAGTTGACTCGCGCGGTATCTGCAGTTGCCACTTATTCTTCAACGAACCATCCGCTAACAACTGAATCTGAAAATCCTCGCCGCGCAGCTGTCTTGATCATCTCAGCAGACCGCGGTATGGCAGGTGCTTATTCAAACAACGCGATTAAAGAAGGCGAGCAATTAGCGGCTCTTCTAAAGCAGCGTGGTTTAGAAACTGCTTCCTACTTAGTAGGTCGCAAAGCTGTTAACTATTACCGTTTCCGTAATCGCGAGATTGCCGGATCTTGGTCAGGTTTCTCAGACACCCCAACTTATGAAAATGCTAAGGAAGTTGCTGATGCACTTTTGACCGCATTTCTAGCTGATTCAAAAGAAGGCAAAGTTGGCGTAGATGAGATTCATATTATCTTTACTGAATTTCGTTCAATGATCACTCAAGAAGCACAAGCTAAGCGCATGTTGCCACTTGAAGTTGTTGAATCAAGCACCCCAGTTCCAACTGGTTTGCTACCAATGTATGAGTTCGAACCTAATGCAGGTGAAGTACTAAACGCACTTCTACCTCGTTATATCGAAGCTCGTATTTTCAACGCGATGTTGCAATCAGCGGCTTCCGAGCATGCTGCTCGTCGTCGCGCAATGAAGTCAGCTACAGATAATGCTGACGAACTAATCAAGTCTCTGACTCGTCGGGCAAACGCTGCTCGTCAGGCAGAAATTACTCAAGAAATCAGTGAAATCGTCGGCGGCGCAGACGCGTTGGCCTCAGCTAGTGCAGGGAGTGAATGATGTCGGTAAAGACAACAGGTAAAGGTCGCGTTGCGCGAGTTATCGGCCCAGTGGTGGACATTGAGTTCCCAGCGGGTCAGATGCCTTCGATCTTCAACGCGCTACACGTAGAGACCACCATGAGTGGAACTACTCGTACCTTGACTCTAGAAGTAGCGCAACACATTGGTGACAACCTGGTGCGCGCGATTTCGATGCAGCCAACTGACGGAATGGTTCGTGGCGCTGAAGTAAGCGACACTGGTTCTGCGATCTCAGTACCGGTTGGTGACGTAACGAAGGGTCACGTGTTCAACACACTTGGCGAATCACTTGATGTGCCAACATCTTCCCTTGATATTAAAGAGCGTTGGCCAATCCACCGCAATGCACCAGCATTTGATCAACTTGAGTCAAAGACTGAAATGTTCGAGACCGGTATCAAAGTTATCGATCTACTAACACCTTATGTAAAGGGTGGAAAGATCGGTCTATTCGGTGGTGCAGGTGTAGGTAAGACAGTTTTGATTCAAGAAATGATTTATCGCGTAGCTGAAAACTTCGGTGGTGTATCTGTATTCGCCGGCGTTGGTGAGCGTACTCGCGAAGGTAACGACTTGTTCCTCGAAATGACCGAGACCGGTGTTATCAATAAGACCGCCTTAGTGTTCGGTCAAATGGATGAGCCACCTGGCACACGTCTTCGCGTTGCTCTTTCAGCGCTAACCATGGCGGAATATTTCCGCGATGTGCAGAAGCAAGATGTATTGCTCTTCATCGACAACATCTTCCGCTTCACACAAGCAGGTTCTGAAGTATCAACTCTGCTTGGCCGTATGCCATCAGCTGTGGGCTACCAGCCAACACTTGCTGATGAAATGGGTCAGCTACAAGAGCGCATTACTTCAACTCGTGGTCACTCGATTACATCGATGCAGGCAATTTACGTTCCTGCAGATGACATCACCGACCCAGCGCCACACACTACTTTCGCGCACTTAGATGCAACCACGGTGTTGTCTCGTCCGATCTCTGAGCTTGGTATTTATCCAGCAGTAGATCCACTTGACTCAACTTCACGCATCCTTGATCCACGCTACATCGGCGAGCACCACTTCCAGGTTGCTAACCGCATCAAGCAGATCTTGCAGCGCTACAAAGATCTCCAAGACATCATTGCGATTCTTGGTATCGATGAACTTTCTGAAGAAGACCGTATCTTGGTAGGTCGCGCACGTCGTATCCAGCGCTTCTTGTCACAGAACACCTTCGTAGCAAAGGTCTTCACCGGTATCGAAGGATCATTCGTACCACTAGTAGACACAATCGCAGCATTCGAAGCACTTGCTGATGGAAAGTACGATCACGTTCCAGAACAAGCATTCTTCATGTGCGGTGGCCTCGATGATGTTGAGCGCCGTGCTGCTGAGCTGGCGAAGAACTAACTCATGACACTTAAAGTCGCAGTAGTTTCACCAACACAGAAGGTTTGGTCAGGCGAGGCAACATTTGTCTCTGCCCGTACGACCGAAGGTGATCTTGGCGTTCTGCCAGGTCACGCACCCTTATTTGGTGTTCTAGTCGACGGAGCAGTAAGCATTAAAGTTGCCGATGGAACAACTCAAGAGTTCAATGTTCATGGTGGCTTCTTATCAGTATCAAATGATCGAGTTTCGATCTTGACTGAGTCAGCAGGTTAATTTAGTTCTATTTAAAAATCCCGGTAGAAATATCTACCGGGATTTTTTCTGCTTTAAAATAATAGGATTTAAAGTTCGCGAGTTACGTCAGCACCAAGTTCGCGTAATTGTTTAGCAAAGTCTGGGTATCCGCGATCAATGTGATAACCATCTTCGACAAAAGTTATGCCATCACTTACCAAACCAGCCAAAACTAAGCCCGCCCCAGCCCTGATATCGGTTGCTACAACAGGAGCGCTAGAGAGCTTTTCGACCCCAGTTATAGCTGCGTGGTGGCCATCGATGTTGATTTGTGCGCCTAATCTGATCAATTCATTTACGAACATGAAACGACCTTCGAATACATTCTCAGTCACGATCGCATCGCCAGTTGCAATGGCATTTAAGGTAATTACCATCGGTTGCAAGTCAGTTGGAAAACCAGGGTAGGGAAGGGTTGAAACATCAATTGCCTTAGGGCGAGAATCCATGCGCACTCGAATTGAGTTTTCATTTGAAGTAACGATGGCGCCGGCAGCAGTCAATTTCTCAAGTGGGATCTCTAAATCTTGGGCTCGTGCTCCGTTAATCGTGATGTCGCCTTGGGTCATGGCTGCAGCAAATGCCCAAGTGCCGGTAACAATGCGATCTGCAATGGTTGCGTGATCAGTTGGGTGCATTTTTGCAACACCAGTGATTGTGATTAGCGGTGTACCCAAGCCGTCGATTTTAGCACCCATGCCAATTAGGAAATTTCCGAGATCAACTAGATCTGGTTCGCGGGCTGCGTTATCAATGGTGGTTACACCTTTTGCTAACACAGCAGCAGTCATTAAGTTCTCAGTTGCTCCAACGCTAGGAAAATCTAAAACAATTTCAGCACCAGTTAACCCGTTAGGAGCTTTAGCAATTACATAACCATGTTCATTGTGGGCTTTAGCGCCAAGGGACTCAAGACCGCGAATGTGAAAATCTAAACCTCGCGAACCGATGGCATCTCCACCAGGAAGCGCGACTTCGGCTTGGCCAACCCGAGCGACCAGGGGGCCGAGTACGTTAATAGAGGCACGCATCTTGCGTACTAAATCGTAATCGGCGCGATGGCCCGGAACTTCGGGGACATCAATGGTTACTAAATCCGCGCCCCGTACAACGGTGCAACCCAAACGAGTAAGTAGATCAGCCATGATGTCGACGTCAGCAATAGCGGGCACATTGCGAATAGTGGTTTTGCCAGCTGCTAATAGCGAAGCGGCCATGAGCTTTAGCGCTGAATTCTTAGCACCGCTTACAGTGACTTCACCAGCTAAACGGGCGCCGCCAACTACGCGAAAGCGGTCTACAGCAGCCACGGCGATGCCTCCTTTTGATCTGGTTATTGATCCGGTCTCTTACTAGTTTCTCGAGTGGTCGTATCTTATCTGCCCGATTAGGCTCTCCCCATGGTTAATTTGACGCGGATCTACACAAAAACTGGCGATGACGGAACTACTTCACTCGGCGATATGAGCCGTACTTCAAAGAATGATCCACGTCTTGAGGCATATGCCACCGTTGATGAAGCTAACTCAGCGATTGGTGTTGCTCTTTGTGCTGATTCATTGCCGGCTGAGTTAAGGGCGCTTTTGATCCGTATTCAAAATGATCTCTTCGATGTTGGCGCAGATCTTTGTACTCCAGTAGTTGATGAGCCAAAAATTGAACCACTGCGAGTTCTAGAATCACAGATTACTTTTCTAGAAGAACAGATTGACGCGTTCAATGAGCAACTAGAACCACTTCGTTCATTTGTATTGCCGTCCGGAACTTTGGCAGCCGCAAACCTTCATGTTGCTCGCACAGTTGCTCGTCGCGCAGAGCGTTGCACATGGGCTGCTATTCACGCATTTGGCGGTGGCGTTAATCCGCTAGCGGCAAAGTATTTAAATCGCCTATCTGACTTACTCTTTGTACTTGCTCGAATTAGTAATAAAGAGCATGGCGATGAACTTTGGGTACCTGGCGCTAATCGCTAATCCAAATCAGTTTTTAACTCTGCGTCGGCGTATAAACGTTAGTTTTTAAAGTCTCCGTCGCTGGGGCGTGATGGCAAATCACATTTATATTTGAGATTTTATTTCCGCGCTCAATATCTTCAGAACTAATTAAAAGGATTGTTTTATAGACCTTTTTTGCGGTTCCAGTCGTTGTAGTTCTAATCGTGCCAAAGGTAGTAATCGTTTTATCTTCTAAGCTTTTTGGGCCAACGACTTTTGATCTAACTTCCCACCAAGAGCAGCCATTTGTAGAGGCTACGGTTATTGCACCGCAAGAATATTTCTGACAAATCAGCACACCATCAACTCTTTGCGCTAATTGCGCAGTAATGACCTTACTGTTTGAGGCAATTCCAACTAACTCTTTAACGGTTGGAACTTTGGCATAAATCTCACCTTTTTCGGTAAAGCCAACTGGAGGCCACTTTGGTGAAGGAGAAGGTTTTACTTTTGAAGCCGCACTAGCCCCGTTTATGCCGAGTGAGATAACCAAGAGAACTATTAGGCCCAGGCGTTTCACTTGTTTTCCCAACGGAAAGTCTTTACAGCTAAGAAAAGGCCGACAATTAGCCAAACCAAAAGAATTATTGCGGTTCGACCACTTTCCCAACTTGCCGCAACTTCTTGAGCTGCAAAAGTATCGGGCAAGAAAACGCTGCGCATACCTTGAGTTAGCCACTTGAGCGGGAAGATGGCTGCCACTTGCTGCATCCAGCCAGGTAATTGGGTAAATACAAAGAAAACACCACTGAAGAACTGCAAGACAATAACCACTGGCGAAACGATTGCGGCAGCACCTCGGCCATTTTTAGGTACCGAAGAAAATGCCACACCTAGAGCGGTTGAGCTGGCAGTTCCGAGAATTAAAATCCAAGTAAAAGTAAGCCACTTACTTGGTTCAGTTGGCATATTTAAACCAAAGAAAGCTGCGCCAATAACGAGCAAGATTGTCACTTGCACCGCCATACTGGCAAAGACCGAGATGGCTTTACCAATGAAGTAACTAGTTATTGGCAAAGGAGTACCACGAAGTCGTTTGATTGCACCCATGTCACGTTCGAGCGGAATGTTTATCGCAATGTTTTGAAAACCGGTATTTACTAAACCTGAGGCAATCATTCCAGCTACGAAATATTGGCTAAAAGTCACACCAGTACTGGCATCAAGGGAATCCTTAAAAACGCTTCCAAAAATTGCTAATAAAATTACTGGAAAGAAAATGGTGAAAACTACTGCTTCTTTCTGTCGAGTAAATTGAATGATTTCCATCTGGCCTCGAAGCAAACCAAGTTTTATAGTGCCGGGAACTTTATTCATCTTGGCCACCGATCATCTTTAAGTAAATATCCTCTAGCGATGGACGAGTGATTGTTAATTCTGGAATCTCGCCACCGAACTGGGCAGCTAACTTGCTTACAACTGCAGTTGGGTTATCACTTTCTTCACTCGCAATTCCAGTTGAGCTCATCCAGGCAACAGTGGCTTTGGCCGTACTGCGACCCCCGAGTAGCGCAGGAGTAGAAACTTCCAGAATTTTTCCGGCCGTAATTACGGCAACCCGATCGGCCAGTGCTTCAGCTTCATCGAGATAGTGGGTTGTTAACAAGATTGTGGTGCCGCTGGCTTTTAGATCACGAATCAGTGACCAGAAAGCACGCCGAGCTTCCGGGTCAAAACCAGTTGTTGGTTCGTCTAGAAATAAAAGTTCGGGATTTCCGATAATTCCAAGCGCGACATCGAGTCGTCTTCGTTGGCCACCAGATAACTCAAGAACTAAAGAATCACGCTTTGCCGTCAGACCAACAGCTTCAATCACTTGGTCTACATCGCGCGGGTTGGCATAGAAAGCGCTGAAATGCTTAACAATCTCGCGCACCTTAAATGAGCCGGCATCTGACGCACTTTGCAAAACAATGCCAATGCGATTTCGCCAAGCACGCCCAGCGTCGCCCTTAGTGGCTGGGTCAAACCCCAGGACGCTAACTAAGCCCGCATCGCGATCCCGAAAGCCGGCCAGAATCTCAACGGTTGTGGTCTTGCCGGCGCCATTAGGGCCAAGCAGCGCGAAAATTTCACCAGCTTCGATCGCTAAATCGATACCCGAAACGGCCCTGAAGTCGCCATATGACTTTGTAAGGCCCTTAACTTCAATCACCTTCATGGCTCCAGCCTGTCACAAGAAGGTGAAAAATGCGAGAAAATGAACCATGAGCCCGCGCCGCAACTATCCCAAAGGGAAGAGACCTCAGGATGCTGAGCGAGAGATCAATACATCTAATGAAAGTACCGAAGAACATAGCGACGGTACTTACGTTGTTAGAAAATTAACTGGCTCATCATCTAATAAACCATATCGCTGCCCAGGGTGCGATCAAATAATTCCGATGGCAACACCGCACATCGTGGCTTGGTTGGAATATGACGAAGAATCACGGCGTCATTGGCACACACCATGCTGGAGTAAGAAAAATAATCGCGGTCCGCGCACTGAACGCACGCGAAATGCGCCGCGCTTTTAATTAATCAGGATTTAGTTAACCCAAACGTCCTTTAAGAATCTTTACCGCGCGCACAATTAACTTGTCACTGAAATAAGAACGATTAAAGCTAGTAAATACCAATGGCAATTGGAATCTTGCGCGTACCACTGTGCGAGGGTAGGTAAATTCTAGAATTCCTTCGGGTCCATGAATGCGACCATAGCCACTATCTTTTACGCCACCAAACGGAACCGAACCAATTGCGGCAAATGAAATAGTTGAGTTTACTGAAACCATTCCACAATGTAGTTGCGAAGCAATTTTCTTACCTTGACGCTTTGACCAGACCGATGCACCTAGCCCATATTTGCTGGCGTTAGCTAAGCGAATTGCATGATCGATTGAGTGAAATCGATTGATGATAATGACTGGCCCAAATGTTTCTTCGGTCATTGCAATTGCATCTTCTGGCACATCTACCAAAACCACGGGCTGCACATATGGCGGCTGCACTGAGCTTTTGCCACCCAAAAGTGCTTTACCGCCACGCTTTAGCGCATCAGCAATGTGAGAAGCAATCACATCTAATTGTTCTGGCATGGTTGCGGGGCCATAGTTACCAGCACCTGGCGCACCTGCGGTGATCTTTTCGGCCGCTGCCACAAATAGTTCAGTAAAGCGATCGGCAATCTTTTCATCTACATAAACGCGCTCTGCGCCAATACAAGTTTGTCCCGCGTTAGACATGGCCGACCATAAAGTATTTTCAACGGCGGCCTTAATGTTGGCATCTGCAGCGACAATTACTGGATCTTTTCCGCCGCATTCCAAAACAACCGGAATCATATTTGCGGCACATGTTGCTGCTACTAACTTGGCAGTTTTAGTTGAGCCGGTAAAAGCTAACTTATTAATTTCACTTTCGCATAAGTATCGACCAGTATCACCAAAGCCGGTAATAACTTGGAAAATATCTTCACTCGGTGCAACTTGGGCAAATGAATCAGCTAGCCAAACTCCAACTGCTGGCGTTAATTCACTTGGCTTAAAGACCACTGTGTTGCCGGCAGCGAGCGCGTAAGTAATCGAACCTATCGGAGTAAAACATGGATAATTCCAAGGTCCGATAACTCCGACGACGCCTACCGGCGAATGCTCAACGCGAGCTGACATATTTGCCATGAGCACACCAGGCGAGCGATGTTCTGGACTCATCACATATTCGGCATTACGAGCTGACCAGCCAACATGATTAATTGCGAGTGCTGCTTCTAACTTGGCATCACTAATTGGCTTGCCAGTTTCATCTGAAATTAATTCGGCGATCTCATCAACGTGATTTACCAGGTATTTGCTCCAATCGAGCAATACTTTCTTGCGACCTTTAAAACCTAGATGCTGCCATTGATAAATCGCTTCGTGTGCAGTTTCAACAACCAGCGAAACTGTGTCTTTGCTATCTACCGGGAAAGTAGCTAAAACCTCACCAGATACTGGATTGATTGAATCAAAGGTCTTTCTACGCGATGTGGCCATAGCGGCAAAGATACACTTGCCTCATGGCCGAACCAATTCGCCCCAGCACGGTATTGCCGGCTAATCGCTCACCTTTTACGCTGCTAACAGCTGATGGTGAAACGCTGGTAGGTGAGGTTGCTAGCCCAATAAGTAATCCAACTGGCGCAATTCTTTGTCTGCACCCATTGCCAACTGCCGGCGGCATGATGGATAGCCATATTTACAAGAAAGCAGCGAATCGTTTACCTGATATGGCCGGCATAACGGTGGTGCGTTTTAATACCCGCGGAACAACGAGTGCTAACGGCACTAGCACTGGCGCCTTTGATAACGGTGATGCCGAGAAATTCGATGTTGAGGCAGCTCTCACTTACTGCTTAGATACTTTAAAGTTAGAAAATCTCTGGGTTGTTGGCTGGTCATTCGGAACAGATTTGGCGCTACGTCATGCCAAAGACCCACGACATAAAGGTTTAATTTTACTCAGTCCGCCACTTCGCACTTCTGAACCTAGTGACTTGCAATATTGGAATACCGATGGTCGCCCAGTTTTTACCATTGTTCCTGAGCTAGATGATTATTTACAACCACCGGAGGCAGCGCAACGTTTTGCAGTCATTAAGAATCACCAGATGATTGCAGTTGATGGTGCAAAGCACTTATGGGTTGGCGAACCTTCGGTTAATCGAGTGCTCTCTGAGATTACTCAGATTATCGCGCCCGGCAGATTGCCGCTACCAACTGAAATTTAGCTTTCTAAGTTCTAGCTGATTAAGCGTTATCAGTTCTTGGGAAAACTACTTCATCTAGAATCAAGATAATCGCTGCTGCAACCGGCACTGCCAAAAGACCGCCAATTAAGCCCAACAGCGATGAGCCAATCAGTGCAGAGATAATTGTTACTGCGCCAGGTATCGAAAGCGTCTTCTTCATAATGCGAGGTGTAATTAAATAGTTCTCAATCTGTACATAGAGAACATATGCTAAGAACGCGACCAGCCCAATAGTTACTGACTGAGTGAGAGCCACTAAAGTCACTACGGTGCAGCCAATAAAGTGGCCAATTAGCGGGATTAATCCGCAAACCAACACTGTCATTCCAATAGCGATTGGCGAAGGAATTCCAAGTGCCAGTGAAAGCAAGAAGGTGAAAATGCCAGCCATAAAAGCAATCGTTACTTGGCTACTTACAAATGAACCAACACGCGAAATAATTGCTTCGGTAAGCGCACCCACTCGCTCACGACGAGATGCTGGGGCAAGACGTAATCCAAGTTTGACCATTTGCGGTAGTGAAGTTAAAAAATATAGGGTTAAAACTAAAATTGTAAGAGCCGCAAAAGTTCCAGATAAAACAGATTTACCAACACCGACTACGCCACCAAATGTGGTTAGTAAAAGTTTTCCATCGGAAGTTCGAGCCGATATCTCACGTTGCAAAGTATCAAGTAACCCATATTGCTCATTTAGTCGCATAAACAAGGAGTTCGACTTTAGATCTTGAATTAGCGATGGGGCTTGACTAATTAAGTTAGAACCTTGCGAGACAACCGGCGGCACCACAATCAGGGCGAAGAAAATTACAAATAAGATAACCGAAATAAATATTGCAGTTACTGCATTAGTGCGCGACAAACCACGGCGACGAAGTGCCTCGACGGCTGGGTTTAACCCGGTTGCCAAGAAGAGCGCAATTAAAATCAAGACAAATATCTGCGAAGCGCTGGCCAGTGCTCGCATCAACACAAATGCAGATAATGCACCGATCGTTGCTATGAATCCAAAATAAAATGGATGTGATTTGTTAATTGGGTCACCCAAAGTGCCCATATCTGTGTTAATCACCTTAGGATCGCCTGCAACAACTTTCTTAATTCGCTTACTTATCGCCATGTGTTCAAGTGTAATTGCCTAAGATGAGCCCATGACCCTACGAATCACTGGCTTTGGCGAAGAGATCGCTGCCATCTCGGGTTTGCCTTGGAATCAGCCGTTAGAGCAGTGGCCCGAAGATCCAGCTCTTGCTGAAAAACGCGGTATCTCGCGCCACGTGGTTCGCCTGATCCGGGTAACTGATGAACCTGACTCCGAGATTTATGCGGTGAAAGAGACGGTTTCTGAATTCGCTAATCGTGAATATGCTGCCCTGCGAGAACTTCGCCGTTTACAAGCACCCAGCGTTGATCCAATTGCCGTAGTTGAAGGTCGCAAAGATATAAATGGCGAAGAGTTGCCATGCGTTTTGGCTACTCGCTTTTTGCCGTATTCACTGCCATACCGAGTCGTGCTCTCGGGCGCTCTGTCATCGCATGACATTTTGAATATGGCTAATGCGTTAGCCCTTTTGCTGGTTCGATTACATTTACTGGGATTTTGGTGGGGTGACTGCTCACTTTCTAATACTTTATTCCGCAGAGATGCCGATGGTTTTGCGGCTTACCTGGTTGATGCTGAAACTGGTGAGTTCCAAAAAACTTTAAGCGATGGTCAACGCGAACATGATTTAGAAATCGCTCACTTCAATGTGGCTGCCGAACTAGAAGACCTTGCTTTATCTGGCGTACTTTATCCGGGCATGGATCCAGTTCGTGCCAGCGATACGGTAATGAAAAGATATCGACGACTTTGGGCTGCGCTACGCGATCCGCAATCACTTGACCCAACTGATCGCCGCGCAGTTGAACGCGCAATGCGCCAATTGCACGATTTAGGTTTTGCGGTTGAAGAAGTTTCAATTGCCATCGATGGTGATAATAAAGTTTTGAAGTTCCAGCCTAAATTAGTTGCTGCCGGTTATCACACCAATCGCTTACGCGAATTAATGGGCTTAGAAACTGAAGAACTGCAAGCAAAACGAATCCTGGCATCCTTTGATCGCTATCGTGCTCGCGAAGGCGCTGCCTCTGCAACCGTTAATGAAGTAGCTTTTAAATGGCTAACTGAAGTTTTCAATCCGATTGTTAATTCAGTACCGACCGAACATCTAGGTCGAGTCGAACCTGCCCAGTTATTCCATGAAGTTCTCGAGCACCGTTGGTACTTAAGCGAAGCTGCTGGCCACGATGTGGGGCTAGATTTTGCCTGCGAAAGCTATATTTCAGGCGTTCTGCCTTATCGGCGTGATTCCGGCATCGAGTTAGTGGAATGATTAAGTAATGAGTTTGCCACCTAATTTTGGTCGAGCCGTAGATTTGAGTTCGCTGACCAAGCCTGCCCAGGCGACAAACGCGATTGCCTCAAACTACGAAATCACCGCTGAGAATTTTGCAGCTAACGCGGTTGAACTTTCTCGCACCAAGCCAGTGATTTTATTGGTCTGGTCACCTCGCAGCCCAGAATCAATGACCACTCTTGAGACCCTTAGTAAATTAGAAACTGGTTCGGGTGGCGCTTGGGTATTGGGCAGCATCAATGCCGATACCCAACCGCAAGTAGCACAAGCGCTACAAACAAAAAATGTGCCGTATGCAGTTGCTTTGATTGCCGAGCAACCCGTGCCACTTTTTGATCAGAGTTATCCAGAAAATCAAATTAAAATGGTTATTGATAAAGTTTTAACTCTCGCTGCTGAACAAGGTATTGGTAGCGCATCTGTTGAAACTATCGAACCTGAAGAAGATGAAGCCCTAGCCGCACTTGAAGCTGGCCAATACGAAATAGCTCGCGCTGCATACCAAAAATTACTAAGTCGCAAACCAAATGATTCCTTAGCTAAATTAGGTTTAGCCCAAACCGAATTACTGATCCGAACTGAAAAACTTGAAGCAAAATTAGTCACTGCCCTTGCTGCCTCTGAACCAGATAATGTGAAAGCCCAATTAGATTGCGCAGACTTAGAAGTTATCAGTGGAGATTTAGATGCAGCTTTTACTCGCTTAATCGATTGTGTTCGTCGCTTTGCTGGTGCTGATCGCACCGCCGCAAAGGACCATCTGCTTGCACTCTTTCAATTAGTTGATCCAGCTGATCCACGGCTAAAAGTGGCTCGCACCTCTCTTGCAAGTGCTCTGTTCTAGACGGCCCGATGACTAAACAACCCATAACGCCAGAAATAGAGTACAAAACTTTAACTAAACTCTTCTTTTTATTCGGCTTTGGCGTGATGTCGTGGATTCCTAGATTTCCGGATTTCAAAGCGCAATTAGGCTTAACAAATGGCCAATTTGGCTCAATTATCAGCCTTGGCAATATAGGCGCTTTTATCAGCCTGTTAACGGTAGGCCACATCGTTCATAAGCTCGGCAGCTATAAAGTTTTGATTGCAAGTACTTGCTCGCTCTATCTAGGGCTCATATTAATTGCGAGCACCTCTTCCACCTTAGTTTTTATCCTATTTGTAATTTTGGCAGGCTTTTCAAGTTCAGCATTTCATATTTCGGTTAATAGCCAGGCCTTTGATAGTCAGACTCGAAATTCCAAACCAATCATCGTTAAGTTACATGGCATTTGGACTATGGGCGCTGTTGTTACTGGCCTGCTGTCAGGTTTCCTCATCGGGCGAATCTCTGCCACAGTGCAGCTTAATATTGTTTATGCCCTCGTGCTCTTTCTTAATATTAAATACATAAACCAGTTACGCCCGGTTGCGCTCTTGCCAAAGCTCGAAGATGATCATTACTCGGTTAAACAAATTTTTAAATCCCTACGATTTGATCGCTTGATTGCTGGCGGCATGATCTGCGCCATTATGATTGAAATCTCAATGGGCGATTGGTCAAATATATTTGCGCGGGAATATCTCGGAATCAAGGGCGGACTAATTACTCTGCCATACATTTTGTTCATGAGTGCCATGATTGCTGGCCGACTTGGAATTTCCAGAATTATCAACCGGGTACCAATTAACCAGGCTGCAAACATCGGCTCGGTAGTTGGTGGCACCTTCTTTTTGATTGGCGTCTTAGCTTCGATTTTGTTTGGCGATACCCATCAATACTGGGCCTTTGGAATATTCTCATTTGGTTGCCTAATGGCTGGCCTGGGTACCTCTTTTGTAACACCAAGTTTCTTCAACGCAGCGAGTGCTCGAAGCCCATACCCAAGTGCTGTAGTAATTGGTCAAATCGGTTTGATTAATAATTTCTTAATCTTTGGCGGTAAATGGGTAATTGCTTGGACTGCGCAATTTACTTCCCTTGCAGTAGCTCTCATGATTCCGGCAATAATGGCGCTCTCGGTTCCGCTATTTACTAATGCGCTACTAAGCGGCAATGCCAAGGGACAAGTAGAGGAAAAGTAGGCTTCTTAAACTAGTTTCAGCCACAGAGTAGCTAGCGGGGCAACTCTCAAGGTAATTACTAAATCAGAACCTTCAGCTATTTCGATTGGCTGATTAATTACGCCACTTCCACCAAAAGCTAGATCATCGGTGTTTAGAACTTCGCGCCATGTACCAGCCTTTGGCATTGGTAAACGGTAGTTCTCATGCGGCACCGGCGAAAAGTTGGTTATGCAAACTAGCGGCTGACCATCATCTGCCCATCTGGTAAATGCCAACACATTGCTGGCGGCATCATTACCAACTAACCAAGCGAATCCTTCAGGCGTAGTATCTTTTTCAAAAAGCGCTGGAGTTGATTTATAAATGTTATTTATTTGAGAAATAGCTTTTGCTACGCCACTGTGTTCATCAAATTGAGTCAAGTGCCACTGCAGCCCGGCCGACTCACTCCATTCATCATTTTGCGCAAATTCTTGCCCCATAAAGAGCAGCTTCTTTCCAGGATGTGCCCACATGAATCCATACAGCGCACGCAAGGTTGCTAACTTCTGCCAGCGATCGCCGGGAAATTTGTTAACTAGTGAGCCTTTGCCATGAACAACTTCATCATGCGAAAGCGGCAACATGAAATTCTCAGACCAGGCATAGAGAATCGAGAAAGTTATTTCATTGTGGTGATGTACCCGATGGATTGGATCGCGCTGCAGATACTCCAAGGTGTCGTGCATCCAGCCCATGTTCCACTTAAAGCCAAAGCCAATACCATCTGAATCAGTGCTGCGCGTTACTCCGGGCCAAGCCGTTGATTCTTCAGCAATCATCATGATGCCTGGGTGAGTGCGATAAGCCGTTGAAGTTGCTTCTTGCAATAGTTGTACGGCTTCTAGATTTTCACGACCGCCAAATTTATTGGGAATCCATTCGCCATCTTTACGTGAATAATCTAAGTAGAGCATCGAAGCCACTGCATCTACGCGAAGGCCATCAATATGGAATTCAGTTAACCAATACAAAGCACTAGCAACGATGAAGTTACGAACTTCATTGCGGCCGAAGTTAAAAATCAGGGTGCCCCAGTCTGGATGCTCGCCTAAACGGGGGTCGGCATGCTCATAAAGTGCGGTTCCATCGAATTTAGCCAGTGCCCATTCATCTTTAGGAAAGTGCGCCGGAACCCAATCAAGAATCACGCCGATACCAGCATCGTGCAGGGCATTAACCAAGAATTTAAACTCATCGGGTGAACCAAATCGCGAAGATGGTGCAAAGAATGAAGTTACTTGATAACCCCAAGACGGACCATATGGATGTTCCATCACAGGTAAGAATTCAACGTGAGTGAAACCAGTTTCCTTTAAGTAGGCAACTAATTCAGTAGCTAAATCGCGGTAACTTAAACCAATTCGCCAAGAACCTAAATGGACTTCGTAAACTGAAACTGCGCTGCGCCAAGACTCAAACTTACTTCGCTCGGCTAGCCAATTCTCATCACTCCAGATGTAACTTGATTCTTCGACAATAGAGGCAGTCAGTGGTGGAATTTCGGTAGCACGAGCTATGGGATCAGCATGATCAACCCAGCAACCATCATTAGTATGAACTGCAAATTTATATTTAGTACCAGGTGCTAAATCAGCAATGAAGATCTGCCAAATGCCGGTATTTTCAATACGCCACATTCGATGGGTGTTGCGATCCCAGTAGTTAACATCGCTAATCAAACTTACATCGCGAGCATTAGGTGCCCAGAGTGCAAAAGAGGTGCCGAGTAAGTTTCCCTCAGTATCGCGCTGAACATGTGCGCCTAATACTTTCCAGAGTTCCTCGTGGCGACCTTCGGCAATTAAGTAAAGATCAAGTTCGCCCAAAGCGCCAGGCTGATTAGGAACTACCTGGGTTTTACGGCGAAAGATTTTCATTAGTTAAGGAATCCGCACCACGGCAAGGTGTGCCACATTATTAAAATCAGCACGCGGGTCAAGGCTGACAAAGCTATCGCGGGTCCAGCTAAATGTATTTCCGGTTATCTGATCATCAACCACAAAAGAATCACCAGTTAGTCCGAGTAACTCCATGTTCCAGTGAACCACAGTAGCTTGCGCATTTGAAGGGTCTAGATTGACTATAACCAGCACTAAGTTATCGCCATCACGCTTGGAATAAGCGATTATCGCCTCGTTATCAGTGTGGTGGAAATGCAGATTGCGCAGGCGTTGCAGCGCGCGATTAGCGTTACGAATCTTGTTTAACTTAGTAACAAGCGGCGCTAGCGATGGCTTAGCGCTATCCCAATCGCGTACTTTGATCTGGTATTTCTCTGAATCTAAGTACTCTTCACGACCTTCACTTAAGACGCGATGTTCGAATAGTTCATATCCTGCGTACATACCCCAAGATGGCGTGAGCGTTGCAGCTAGAACTGTGCGTAGCGCAAACATCGCTGGGTTTCCGCTTTGTAAATGAAACGGCAAAATATCTGGGGTATTGACCCAGAAATTAGGACGGAAGAAGGCACTGGTTTGATGCGAAACTTCGTTTCCGTATTCAGTTAGTTCGTGCTTGGTTGTTCGCCAAGTGAAGTAGGTATAAGACTGTTGGAACCCAGCTTTGCCAAGTGCATGCATCATGGCTGGCTTAGTGAATGCTTCTGCTAAGAAAACAATTTCTGGATATTTCTCATTTACTTTAGCAATTAAGGTTTGCCAGAATAGAACGGGCTTAGTGTGCGGATTATCAACTCGGAAAATCGTGACACTTTTGCTAATCCAGAGTTCACAAATTCGGTAAACCTCTTTGACCAACCCATCAAAGTCATCATCAAAGTTGATCGGATAGATATCTTGGTATTTCTTTGGCGGATTTTCAGCGTAGGCGATGGTTCCATCGGCTCGGTAGTTAAACCATTTCGGATGCTCTTTAACCCAAGGATGATCAGGCGAAGTTTGCAACGCTAAATCAAGTGCGATTTCAAGACCTAACTTATTTGCTTCTTTAACAAAGCTCTCAAAATCCTTCATCGTGCCTAACGCTGGATTAATCGCATCGTGCCCACCATCTGAATTTCCGATGCCCCATGGAACACCCGGATCATTTGGGCCAGCAGTTAAAGTGTTATTCGGACCCTTGCGGTGAGAGATTCCAATTGGGTGAATTGGCGGGATATATAGGACGTCAAAACCCATTTCTTTGACTGCTTTTAGCCGCTTTGTGGCAGTGTCAAAGTTTCCACTTGTATAAGTGCCATCTTTATTAACACTGGCGCCTTCGCTGCGTGGGAAGAATTCATACCAAGCACCTACTAAAGCCCGCTCACGTTCTGCATAGACCGGAAATTGTGGGGAGTTAGTTGTTACGGTGCGATACTGAGTAACAATTGCAGCTTCAATTTCAAAAGTGAATCTGCCTAATTTCGGTAACGAGATCATGGCTTCGTAGCGATCAGTACCAGGATTACGTTCAACGGCTACCGCACGAGATAACTCTTTGCCTTTGCTATCGCGAGTTACTACTTGAACCTGCGGATAGTCATGGCCTTCGCCAGCAACAGTTGCACTTACTAAGATTTCTTCATTAACAATTGCTTTAACAGGAACAAATTCTCCCCCAAAGTAAATTGTGGGGGAGAGATCAGTGATTGCGACGCGCCCGATCAACCCGAACCCTCGGTGTTGCCAGCATCGGCGGCAGTCACATCGTTGATCTGATACTTATCTATTGCTTCTTGAACAGTCTTTGCTTTGACATCGCCTTGCTTTGCCAATTGTTGCAAAGTAGCAACCACGATTGACTCGGCGTCAACCTTAAAGTGACGACGAAGTGCTCCGCGAGTATCTGATAAACCGAAGCCATCAGTACCAAGGGATGCAAATTGAGCTGGAACCCAAGGCGCAATTTGATCTTGAACTGCGCGCATGAAATCACTTACAGCAATTACTGGACCTTCAGCGTTTGCCAACTTCTTGGTTATGTATGCCTGTTTGTTATCACTTGGGTGCAACAAGTTATGGCTATCGGTTTCAAGGCCATCGCGACGAAGTTCGTTCCAAGAAGTAACAGACCAAACTGAAGCTGCAACGCCCCAATCTTCGGCCAGTAGCTTCTGCGCTTTAAGTGCCCAGTTAACGCCAACACCTGAAGCCAAGATTTGTGCTTTCTTCTTACTGCGAATCTCAGCTGGTGCATAAAGGTAGATACCCTTTAATAACCCTTCAATATCAAGGTTTTCTGGCTCTGTTGGCTGCATATATGGCTCGTTATATACGGTGAGGTAGTAATAAACGTTCTCACTGTTTTCGCCATACATTCGACGTAGACCATCTTTAACAATATGACCAAGTTCGAAACCGAATGCTGGGTCATAGGAAACAATCGCTGGGTTAGTCGAAGCCAATAGGTGCGAGTGACCATCTTCGTGTTGCAAGCCCTCGCCATTTAGCGTGGTGCGGCCGGCAGTTGCACCGACTACGAATCCACGAACTAACTGATCAGCTGCCGCCCAGAAAGCATCGCCGGTACGTTGGAATCCAAACATTGAATAGAAAATGTAGATCGGGATCATTGGTTCATCATGTGTTGAGTATGAAGATCCAACTGCCGTAAACGAAGCAACTGAGCCAGCTTCGTTAATGCCTTCGTGCAGAATCACACCTGAAGTAGATTCCTTGTAAGAGAGCATTAATTCGCGGTCAACCGACAAATATTTCTGACCGTTTGGTGAATAGATCTTCAAAGTTGGGAACAATGAATCCATTCCGAAGGTGCGTGCCTCATCAGGAATGATTGGCACCAAACGAGAACCCAGGCCTGGATCCTTAATTAGATCCTTAAGCATGCGAACGAATGCCATCGTTGTTGCGATCTCTTGCTGCCCGGAACCACGACGAACTGACTCATAAACCGAATCGTCGGGTTGTGGCAATGGGCGAGAGATCTTGCGGCGTGACGGAATCGAACCACCAAGAGCTGCACGACGTTCCTGCAGATACTTAGCTTCAACTGAATCATCAGCTGGGCGATAGTACGGAGGTAACTTCGCATCTAGTTGATCATCAGCAATTGGAATACCTAGACGATCGCGGAATTCGACAATATCTTCCATCGACATCTTCTTCATCTGGTGCGTTGAGTTACGACCTTCGAAGTGCGAACCAAGAGTCCAACCCTTAACTGTTTTCGCAAGGATCACAGTTGGGCGACCATTTGAATTCATCGCAGCTGTGTAGGCAGCAAATAACTTGCGATAGTCGTGGCCACCGCGGCGTAAGCCCCAAATCTGGTCATCTGACCAGTTAGCAACCATGGCTGCAGTGCGTGGATCGCGAGCAAAGAAGTTATCGCGAACAAACTTTCCGCTCTCGGCTTTGAAGGTTTGATAATCGCCATCGAGAGTCTTGTTCATCAAATCTACAAGTGCACCTTCGCGATCCTGCGCAAGAAGTGGATCCCATTCGCGACCCCAAACAACTTTGAGTACGTTCCAACCGGCACCGCGGAAGATTGATTCAAGTTCTTGAATAATTTTTCCGTTACCGCGAACTGGGCCATCTAGACGTTGCAAGTTACAGTTAACAACGAAAGTTAAGTTATCTAGATTTTCGCGAGTCGCTAAACCAATTGCACCTAAAGTATCGACTTCATCAACTTCGCCGTCACCTAAGAATGCCCACACATGTTGCTGGCTAGTGTCTTTGATTCCGCGATTGTGTAAGTAGCGATTAAAACGTGCTTGATAAATTGCATTAAGCGGACCAATACCCATTGACACGGTTGGGAATTGCCAGAAATCTGGCATCAATCGTGGATGTGGATATGAAGAAAGTCCACCACCTTTATGTGAAAGTTCTTGGCGGAAACCATCTAATTGATTTTCAGTAAAGCGACCTTCTAAAAATGCGCGTGCATACATTCCGGGGCTGGCATGTCCCTGGAAGAAAATCTGATCGCCGCCACCTGGATGATCTTGTCCGCGGAAGAAGTGGTTGAAACCAACTTCATAAAGCGAAGCCGAAGATGCATAAGTTGAAATGTGACCACCAACGCCAACACCTGGACGTTGCGCACGGTGTACCAACATCGCAGCGTTCCAACGGTTATATTGGCGGATACGACGTTCGATTGCTTCATCACCAGGAAAATCTGGTTCGCTATCTGATGGAATGCTGTTGATGTAGTCAGTTGATCGCAAACCCGAAATACCAATGTTCTTTTCTTGCGCGCGCTTTAGCAGCGAAAGCATCAAGAACCGAGCACGCACTGGACCCGCGTTAGCTAGGGCCGCATCAAAGGATGCATTCCATTCCGCGGTCTCGCTGGGGTCGATATCGACTAACTGGTCGACGATGTGATCGGGCGTATCAAACGTTTCGCTCATGCCCCTATTCTCGCGGTTACTGCCCAGTTGTGTGAAATTGAGAGCGGCTAGGTCTTGCTAAGTGAGCAATTTTTGGGTGGACTTAGCCCGTGGCCATGCGTATGGGCTTTGCCAAAGGCGATCAGATTCTCGAGATCGGCTATGCCGCCGACTGTGACGATTCGTTGCGCGCAAAGATTAAGGGATTTACGGAAACTGAGTTTATTCAGATAGATCCGACCGAAGTCATCGATGGTGTGATCATCTGGTGGCGCGATGGCGATGGCGACTTAATCGATGAACTAATGGATGCCCTGACATTTCTTTCTGAGACTGGCCCGATTTGGGTGATGACTCCGAAGATGGGTCGCCCAAATTATGTCGAAGCAAGTGAAATCCAAGATGCCGCCCCGATTGCTGGGCTAAGTGTTACCTCAACTATTGCCGTCGCAACAGATTGGACCGCAACTCGTCTAGTGGCACGTAAAGCTGGCAAACGATAGATTTCGCGCCATGACTACGACACTAGTAATTGGCCAACCCGCCCCTGATTTTGAATTAGTAAATCATCACGGCGAAAAAGTTACGCTCTCATCATTTCAAGGAAAGCAAAACGTGGTTTTAGTTTTCTATCCTTTTGCATTCTCTGGCACATGTACTGGCGAACTTTGCGCTTTGCGTGATGACATCTCAGCATTCCAAAATGATGATGTGCAAGTTCTTGGAATTGCTTGCGATCCAATGTATTCAGCTCGTGCATTTGCCGAAGCTGAAGGTTATACATTTCCAATCCTCGCTGACTTCTGGCCACATGGTGAAGTTTCAAAGCGATATGGCGTCTTCTTTGAAGAACGTGGATTCTCAACTCGCGGCACATTCATCATCGACAAGGCAGGAATTCTGCGTTGGCAGGTCGTAAATGGCCCAGGTGAAGCGCGTAATGCAGCCGATTACAAGGCGGCGTTAGCAAGCCTTTAGTTAGGTTAGACTTACGCATCTGGTTTCGGCCAGATAAGTAAGTTCCGGGTGCTTAGCTCAGTGGTAGAGCGTCTCGTTTACACCGAGAATGTCGGGGGTTCGAAACCCTCAGCGCCCACCAGTTCCACTTCATAAAACTACATATCTAATCTAAGTTAGCTTTCAAATCTAATTCGAAAGCGCAGATAGGGAAGGCGTTATGAAAGCTAGCCCGAGCGATCAACGACAGATTTTAGATATCCAACGCCACGATTTAGCTTTAACTGCCTTAGCGCACAAACTTTCCACACTTCCTGAAATCGCAGCACTTAACGCTGCCACAGTTAAATCAAATAACACTCGCGACTTAAGAATTGCGGCCGAGACTGAACTAAGCGATGTAAATCGCGAATTAAAACGCGCCGAAGCCGATGTTGAACAAGTGGTAACTAGGTTACAAAAAGATGAGACCCGTCTTAATTCCGGCACCGGCACTCCAAAAGAACTTGAATCACTTCAGCACGAAGTAGTTTCTCTAAATGCTCGTCGCGCTGAACTTGAAGAAGTTGAACTCGAAGTTATGTTGCGCGTTGACGGCATCAAAGCTCGCATCGATGAATTAAAAGCACTCGAGGCAACGCTAGCAACTGAAATCGCCGAACTAACTGATCGCAAGAATGTGGCATCTCTTGCACTTGAATCTGAGAGCGCTCAACTCGTAACTGAACGCGCAGCAACTGTTACTTCAGTTGATAAAGCACTTTACGATCTTTACGAAAAGATTCGTAGCGGTGGCGGGGCCGGAGCAGCTGCGTTATTAGGCGGGCAATGTCTAGGTTGTAACTTGTCGATTAATGCAATTGATCTAAAGCGCATGCTCGAATCTGCTGAAGATGAAGTAATTCGTTGCGAAGAATGTCGTTGCATCTTGGTGCGCGGAGTTTAATTAGATGGCTCGTCACTTTAAATTAACTGCCGATGGTGGCTCACGTGGAAACCCTGGGCCAGCCGGATTCGGCGCGGTGGTTTCTGAAAATGGCCACATCATCGCCGAGATCTACGAGTTCATCGGAACTGCGACAAATAACGTTGCCGAATATGGCGGCCTAATCGCCGGTCTAAAAGCTATTAATGATTTAGATGATCAAGCCACAGTTGATGTGTGCATGGATAGCAAATTAGTGGTCGAACAGATGTCTGGCCGCTGGCAGATTAAGCATGCCGATATGCGCAAGTTAGCCCAGAACGCTCGCGACGCGCATTCTCCATCACTAGTTAATTACACCTGGATTCCGCGCGATGAAAACTCACATGCCGATCGTCTGGCAAATAAAGCCCTTGATGCACAAAGCGGCGGTCACGATAAAAGTGAACCCGTAGCTCCCAGGCAATTAAATTATTTAACTGAGCGTTTAAAGAGTGATGAGAAACCAACTGTTCTGCATTTGATTCGCCATGGCGAAACAGTTTTAACACCAGCCCGCAAGTTTTCTGGAGTCGGACCGCTTGATCCAGTGCTTACTGAAAAGGGAAGAGCACAAGCCGTTGCAGTTGCAGAGGCAGCCAAGAAATTAGGCGCCGAAGTTCTAATCGCTTCTCCGTTAAACCGCACGAAAGAGACTGCCAAGATAATCTCTGATGCAACTGGCTTAACTGTTAACTTTGATGAGATTTGGTTTGAGATGGATTTTGGATACTGGGACGGTCTCTCAGTTGAAGAAGTTAAAGCGCAATACGCACCTGATTACGATAAATGGTTAACTGATTTAGCATTTAAGCCAGCCGGCGGTGAATCTTGGGAAGAAATAACAATTCGGGTCGAAGCCGCTTTATCTAAAATACTTTCAGAATATCCAGGCCAAACGGTTGCCGTAGTTACACATAACTGTGTAATTAAGACAGCAGTTGCACTCTGCTTGAGCGCCCCAATTGAATCTGTTTTTCATATGGATATTGGCCCATGTTCGACTAACACTTTCTTAATGTGGCCATCTGATGGACTACGCGCAATTCGTGGCGTAAACCAGCAATCCAATTGATTTAAACCCAGTATTCCTAGATGACTTATTAGTCAAAAGCTTAGTTACCTGGGCTCACAGTCGACATATTGAAATCTTTGATTACCAACGGTGGCATAGACATGTTGGTCATATCTCCGGCCCATTCGCGTGGTTGAGTCCACTCGCTAGCACCCGCATGCGCAATGCGCGATAGAGCGCCAACTGGTGAATCATTCCAGCGGAAGTTATTAGTTGCACCTACAACTTCGCCACCCTTAACGTGATAAACGCCGTCACGAGTTAATCCAGTTAGCAATAGTGAGTTTGGATCAACCATGCGGATATACCAAAGTGTCGTTAGCAGAAGACCGCTATCTACTTTCTTGATCAGATCTTCGAGCGAATCAGTTGCACCGTCAACACTCATAATTAGATTTTCACCTATGGGCGTAAATTCTAAATTTGTCAGCTTTGCAGATGCTCGAGTTTGAATCAAAGATTGCAGAACGCCATCCTTAAGCCAATCAACGCGCTTAATGCTTTGCCCATTGTCAAAGACTGATGCAAATGGCGAACTCGTTGAAGTCTCAACAAAGTTTGAAGCAGGAAGTTGTTTAAACTCTGGATCACTAAAGAATTGCAGAGAAACATTTGAGAGTTTTTCGCCGATGCGAGTTCCGCCGCCCTTTTTAGAAAAGACCGATTGTCCTTCGTGGGCATCGCGAGCAGTTGATACCCACATCATGTAGGTGAAAATATCTGCAACTGAACCTGATGGAAAAATGGTGTCATATTTTCCAGCTGGAAGATCAACTTTTGTACCTTGCCAATTTAAACGCTGTCTAATTTGAGCATCGATATCGGCGACAGATACATCAGAGAAGTCGTGGGTTTCAACACCTGCCCAAGTCGAACGGGTTCGATCATGAGACTTTCCAGTCATTTCTACGCGGCCAACTGGCGAATCCTTACGTAAACGCAGGCCACCCTTAGAGCCGACCCAAGTTGTTTGATTTGTATGTTCGGAATATCCGAAGAGTTCAATCTTGTCAG
>Ga0247843_1003640_pt1 | contig 24700 bp, 23 predicted proteins | sample LaCruzMarch2017__FD_192420 | JGI IMG/M metagenome (GOLD analysis project Ga0247843, IMG submission 192420) | Freshwater microbial communities from meromictic Lake La Cruz, Castile-La Mancha, Spain - LaCruzMarch2017_8m | ecosystem: Environmental > Aquatic > Freshwater > Lake | place: Spain...
AAGCCATATTTATAAAGAATCGATGTATCTGGAAGTATTTGATAGGCTTCCATTACATTTACTTGCTTTTCAATGGTTAATAGCAAAATTGTGATTCACATTTAAAAATTAGCAAAAAATACTTTATGAAATGGATGCAACCTCACAATAACTATTTAGAATTACTACTCATTATTGCTCTAGATTGACGAGTACTCTTTTGCGACTTTTCGGGGCGAAAGCACAAGTAAAAGTTACATTTATACAAATAATAGTATGAGCGCGTATTTGGTTATTTGGTTCCAGAGCAGATGACCATAAGAGGGGAGAAGATATCGATTTGCTTATTGAGACGATGGAAACGGATGGTAGGAGGATTGTAAAAACAGAGCTGGCTTTTATGGTTAAATTACAAATGCAATGTTTAGCAATGCATATCTAACGCTGGAGCTGGGTAAAGAATTATCAGAAATGCAAGGAAATTGGTCATGTTATGATAGCTAACGTAATATTTATGAGTTGAATACATATATCTCGAAAAAAAGTGTTTATAAAATGTTCGTTTTTTTATGACAATTATCAATAATTAGCTATATTTGCTACTCATTATTGCGCTAGCTTGACGAGTACCCCTTTGCGACTCTTCGGGGCGAAAGCGTACAATAATCCTATTATTCTTGATTTTAGAACAACTTTTCACCGGTAAGATACGGCTCAAGCTTCTTACCCGTCTTTTATTAAATCCCAATACCCGTGTCTTTCTTCGTGGCCTTGAAAGAGAATTTGATGTAAGCAGCAATACCGTTAGACTGGAATTAGCCAAACTAACAGAAATGCATCTTATAAAGGAATACATCAATGAAGAAAACACCAAGGTAAAGGAATATGGTGTCAATAAGGAACACCCTATGTTTGTCTCTTTGCGCAATGTCATATTACAGTACATTGGTATTGATCAAATTATGGAGCATATTCTCAATAAATTGGGTGATGTTTCCCAGGTGTATCTTACGGGTGATCTGGCAGAAGGTAAAAATTCTAATTACATAGACCTCATTTTGGTGGGTGAAGTTGACCGAACTTATATGTTTCAACTGATTGAAAAGGTCGAACAGTTGATAAAGAAGAAGATTCGTATAGCTCTTTTTGGAATGGATGAGTTTAAAAAGGAGCATTTGGAAGGAGTAGGGGTGGTATTGAAGATGTATGGGTGAGGATATGTTGATATAAAGAATTCTTTAAAAATATTAAACATTAATAGTATATTATTATATGAAGAGAAATTAGAATTTATTCCTCTTTATATTTTTTTATTAGTGTGGTCCAGACCGACGAGGGGTATTTGCTAATCATTATAAATCTTTAAAGTGTTGGTAATCAGTACTTTTTATGAGTTCGAGTTTTCTCAAAATCTTCAAAAATCAATCAAAAACAAGGTAATTGGTGCGCAGTTTGGTGTGCAGTAAAATATAAATCATGAAATTAGAAAATTCAAAAATTGGTATTATTGGATTGGGTTATGTTGGATTACCATTAGCCATAGAGTTTGGCAAAAAGTATAAAGTACTCGGTTTCGATATAAATCAAGCTCGGATTGAAGAACTCAAATCAGGTAAAGATCGAACTAATGAAGCTGATCTTGATGGACTAGAGATTGCAATGAATTTGGCCATTCAAACAGATAAAGTGGGTTTACAATTCTCATCAAATATAGAAGATCTGAAGCCTTATAATGTTTTTATTGTTACAGTACCAACGCCAATAGACCAGTTTAAGGCGCCTGATTTAACACCGTTGCTTAAAGCGTCGGAAATGTTGGGTAATGTTTTGAAAAGCGGGGATATCGTAATTTACGAGTCTACAGTTTATCCTGGTTGTACGGAGGAAGATTGTGTTCCGGTGTTAGAAAAGTATTCTGGATTAAAATTTAATCAAGACTTTTATTGTGGTTATTCACCTGAGCGAATTAATCCTGGAGACAAAGTAAACACATTAACCAAAATTAAAAAAGTAACCTCGGGATCAACTCCAGAAATTGCGGAGGTAGTTGATCAATTATATAAATCAATTATTACTGCTGGAACACACAAGGCGCCTAGTCTTAAAGTTGCAGAAGCATCTAAAGCGATAGAAAATGCGCAACGAGATGTGAATATTTCATTTGTTAATGAATTGGCACTCATTTTTGATCGCATGGGTATTGATACTAATGATGTTTTAGATGCAGCAGGGACCAAATGGAATTTTTTAAAGTATAAGCCAGGATTAGTCGGAGGGCATTGTATTGGTGTAGATCCTTACTACTTAGCGCACAAGGCGGAAAGTCTAGGTTACCATCCACAGGTAATTTTATCAGGGCGAAGAGTAAATGATTACATGGCCATGTTTGTAGCCAACAAATTAGTAAAACTCCTAATTGCTAAAAATTACGTAATTTCAAAAGCAAATGTATTGGTTTTGGGTATTACCTTCAAAGAGGATTGCCCGGATATTCGTAATTCCAAAGTAATTGATATTATTAAGGATCTAGAGCAATTTAATATTCAAGTTGATGTGTTTGACCCACACGCAGATAAACACGAAGTTGCCGAAGAATATGGGCTTGCCCTAATTGATTCTGTTCAAAATAAATATGAAGGTATTATATTAGCCGTATCCCACAAAGAATTTTTAAAACTCAACATAGATGAACTCAAATCATCAAATTCATCTGTAATATTTGATACGAAGTCCTTCTTGGATCGTTGTAAAATAGATGCAAGATTGTGAATTTTAACTAAAACAAATGACAGTAGCAGTTGTAGGAACCGGGTATGTGGGTTTGGTGAGCGGAACTTGTTTCGCTGAGACAGGCAATGACGTTATCTGTGTTGACATTGATCAGCGCAAGGTGGACATGCTGAGTGGCGGACAGATTACCATTTTTGAACCCGGTTTGGAAGTGCTTTTTAAGCGCAATTTGAAGGAAGGTCGTTTGACGTTTACCACGAAGTTGGAAGACGCGGTAAAGGATGCGGAAGTAATCTTTTTGGCGTTGCCAACCCCTCCCGGTGAGGGCGGTGCGGCCGATTTAAAATATGTTTTGGGTGTGGCGGATCATTTGGGTAAAATCATGACCGACTACAAAGTGATTGTAGACAAGAGCACGGTGCCTGTGGGTACGACGGATAAAGTGGAATCCACTATCCGCGCCAACTATAGCGGGGAGTTTGATGTGGTGAGTAACCCAGAGTTCTTGCGTGAAGGCGTGGCGGTGGATGATTTCATGAAGCCCGATCGCGTGGTGATTGGTGCTAAAAGCCAGCGTGCTTTTGATGTGATGGATGAGTTGTATGCGCCGTATGTACGTCAGGGTAACCCCGTGATGCACATGGATACACGTAGCGCGGAATTGTCCAAATATGCGGCCAATAGTTTCTTGGCCACCAAGATTTCTTTCATGAACGAGATTGCTCGTTTGTGTGAGTTATTGGGTGCTGATGTGGACATGGTGCGCAAAGGTGTGGGCAGCGATGATCGTATAGGCAAGCGCTTCTTGTTCCCCGGCATCGGATATGGCGGAAGTTGCTTCCCCAAAGACGTTCAGGCATTGGTGCAAAGTGCGGCTGAGGTGAATTACGATTTCAAGATTTTGAAGGCGGTGGAAGAGGTTAACTACGATCAGAAAAAGGCGTTATTGCCCAAGATTGATGGTCAGATCGGCAGCATTGCAGGAAAAACCGTAGCCATGTGGGGATTGGCGTTCAAACCAAACACCGATGACATCCGCGAGGCGCCAGCCTTGGAAATGATTGATGCTCTGGTGTCGCGCAGGGCAAAAGTTCAGTGTTACGACCCTGAAGCGATGCCGAATGTGCAGCGTTTGATAGGTGATAAAGCCGTGTTTGCCGAGAACATGTATGCCGCCTTGGAAGGGGCAGATTTCTTGGTGATCGCTACAGAGTGGCCTGAGTTTAGAACCCCTGATTTTGCGAAAATTGAGGCTTTGTTGAAAGAAAAGGTGATCTTCGACGGTAGAAACGTCTTTGCATTGGATACCGTTCGCAAGTATGGATTTACTTACATATCTATTGGTCGTAAAGCAATAATTCGTTAATGCATATGGTATTTTATTAATTGTTCTTATTAATAGTTCCGTTTGTTGAATATTAATTCACATTCGTGAGATCACTTATTATTTCGAAGTATCGAAAACCAGTTTCGCCATAAGTCAGTCATTATTTGTATCCCCCTTGCTTTTTATAATTTATCTTTTTAATTCGGATTCCTAAAAGTTATCAAAATATAAATCACATTACCATAAGAATGAAGTGAATCTAACAAACAATAACATTTATTTATCTCATTTCTTGTCCTTTTGAAATTGAGAAAATTAGTTGCTAATAATGAAAATATCAGATTCATCACAATTACAGACATGATTCTATCACATAAAATTTAACCATTGATTTCACGAATTCTTTCTGTATTCAGCTACACGGTAGTGTCTCAGGTAATATTGTTTCTTACGCTTCCGATTATTGCATCCAATTTTAACACGGTGGAGTATGGTAAATTTGCAGGATTGAATGGAGTTGTTTGGATAGGAGTGGTATTAATTACGTTTCAATTAGAACACTTAGTTATTTTAGACCTAAATAAGTTCTCGAAGTATTATTTCGACAAAATGGTGCTCATTATTTTCTTCATATTTGTTTCATTGTTTCTTTCTGCCTTGTTGAGTTCTATATTTTTTACAGAAGAATTTGACTTGGATTATATTGCAATTCTAACTTCTGTAGTATTTCTAGGAATAAACCAATTTGTTGTTGCTAATCTCGTAAAGGAAAGAGAGACGTCAATGATAGGCCATATTTCATTGTTAAATTCGATTTCATTTGTTGTTTTTGTTGTAATTACCATATACTTTAATAAAACGTCTAGTTTCTATTTATTTTGTGCCCAAACATTCTCATATGTTATAGGATTTATCTTTTATTTTGTAAAATTTCAAAAAGCACGGGTGCTTTGGAGTAGGTGCTTTTACCGATTCAATAGAAGAGATTTTCTTCATGTGTGGGACGTTTATTACAAAGTTCGATCGAAAGTAGTTCAATTGCTAATTTCTAATTTTCTGAAAACATTTTGGGCCCGTTCAGTACCCTATTTTCTTGCAAACAGTACACCTAGAATGCTTTTTTTTTCAGGTTCATTTGCATTAGGCGAAAGATTAATTAGCACCCCAATGGGAATTTTAGGTAACGCTATTGCTCAAGTTTTAAAAAAAGATTTTGCAGATTTATCTCCTAAAGAGAGATACAATTTATTCATTAAAATATCTAAGATTTTTTCTCTTTTTCTGATGCCTTCTTTCTTGTTAGTGTATTTTTGCGTTGACTATTTTGTATTTTCTATTTTTCCGAAAGAATATCAAAATTCTACATTAATTATCAAAATTCTTTATATAGGGGAATATTTTTATCTGTTTTATTTAGCAACTTCTGATTTTAGGATTTTTTATCCTAAATTATCGCGTCGCACATGGAATTATATTGGTGCAATATTGATATTAGCAGGACTCTTTATTTTGGGATATATCGAGGACGATTTTTTTAGTTTTATTTTCGGTTTGGTTATCTTACGAGTTGTGTTTGTTACACTGGAATCATTTTTCTTATTTAAAAATTTAATTACTGAAAATGAATGTTGATTTGTTGAAAATCGTTGAAAATCTATTTAAACGACGAAATGATTATATTGTTATCAATAATGAATTAGAAACTGCTTTTGTTCCCGGTGGACATAATGGCCCACATTACGATATAGAAAGTCCAGTGAGGAATACATCTCACTTTGTAGTTTTCTTGGTATGTGCTCAAAAAATTTCTGATGATTTTAGAGATGATAGGTTAATTAGGATGTTGGCAAATTGGTACATATTGAATAATGAATTCTTTTTACAGGAAGTATTTGTCCATAGAACGCCCTCTGAAAATAAGGATTGTGTTAATGGCGTAATAGGTCCGGCATGGGTTCTTGAGGCTTTGTATTACTTGCATGAATATACTCAAAATCCAAGCTTCAGGGAATTAGCTTCAAAGATTGCGGGTGGTCACAAATTTAGTAACAAAGGAGGACTTTGGTTTAGGAATGATCCGGTAAGCAACAAATACAACACAGATAAGACACTCGATCACCAAGTATGGTTTGCTTATTCCTTGGCATTAAATCAGTTTAAGCAAAAGGAAGTTACTCTTTTTTTAGATAGTTTAAATGGACCTTTATTTCGTACACATTCAACTGGATTAATTAAGCATATTGCGTTTGAAAATTCACCAAAGGGTTGGGCTGTATTTTATATGAATGAGGCCAAAAGAGGTTTCCATTCGCATTTGGACAATTTAGAACATGGATATCATATTTACACCTTGGCTGGGCTAACTCTATTACGTAAATATTACGGCAATCACCCATTTTATCGATCTGATAAATTTAACAGAGCCTTGACATATATCGATAATATAAATTTTGAAGATTTGAGGTCAAATAAATTTTTTTACAATTACAATCACCCGTTAGGATCTCTCCTATTGATTAACAGAATTTTTGGGGATTGTTTTAATGCCAGTAAGGCAATCGAAGACGTTGTAAAGGTTAGTGCTGATATTGGAATGTTGAAAGAAAATGAATTTGTTAATTTGTCTGATTGGATAGGATCTAAATCGAGGCTTTATGAACTTGTTAATACAAATGATATATGTGTGGAATTTTTGGTATTGTAAGTAATTCAATAGTTAGAGATTTAGATAATTCGCTTGAATTACTGAAACGAAGAGGTCCTGATTTTGTAGGTAAAATTAATGCTGAATTTTCAAACGGATCTGTTTCTAGACATTTTGCGCTAGGTCAAACTAGACTTTCAATAATTGACTTAAACGACCGTGCTAATCAACCATTTTTTTATAATAATTATATTTTGGTTTTTAATGGAGAGATTTTTAACTATGTCGAACTCAAAAAGGAACTTTTAAAGAAGGATTATGTTTTTACGACTGAAAGTGACACTGAGGTAATTTTAGTTGCCTATCAAGAGTGGGGTTATGATTGTTTCTCTAAATTTAATGGCTTTTGGTCTTTGTGCATTTTAAACTCAAAAAATGGTGAGGTTATTTTATCAAGAGATCGTTTTGGAATCAAACCACTTTATTACTACTGCGATTTAGAAAAATTTATCTTTTCTTCCGAAATAAAACCAATTGCGCAATATCTAGGTAATGGATTAGAATTTGATCATGGCCCTTTGATCGATCATTTTATTTCAGAGAATTTAGAGCATACAGAAAAGACAATATATAAAAACATATATTCACTTACACCAAATAGCTATGCACTTGTATTAAATAATAAGATCATTTGGAAGAAGCCGATTTTTGGTTACCCAACAGGAGAATTCATCTCAGATGAAAAGAAAGCACTTGAAGAGTTTGAATTTTTATTTGAACAAAGTGTAAGGTTGCGTGTTAGGTCTGATGTACCGGTTGCTTTGACATTATCTGGTGGGATTGATAGTACTGCTATTGCACTTGCTCTTAAGAATTGTAGAATTGAGGATTATAAGAGCTTTTCTGTGGAATTTCCTAATAAAAAATATGATGAAAAGAAAATTGTTGAACAAACGGCTAGCCATTTAGACATAGATATAAATTTTTACAATTTTGAAGAACAAAATTCAATTGATGATATCTTAGACTTTGCGCTCTGTCAAGAGCTTGGATTCACGAGTTTCAGTCAATTTATGAATTATTCAATACTGGGGAAGGTTTCAAAGGAAGGTTTTAAAGTGTTTTTAACTGGTCAAGGTGGTGATGAGGTATTTATGGGTTATCCGAGGCACATGGTAGCTTTCTTAAATGATTCTAATTCAAAAACAGATTTTACTAGAAGGTTCATCAAGGTGATGCAGAACTCAGGCTTGTCGTATCAAGATGCTGTTGGCCAATATATATATTTCAAGAATTTTCTTAACTTGAGGGTAAACAAGAATTTGAGGAAATATAACTTCTTTACAAATTCAAGAGATTTTGATAGAAGAAAGTTGCAAAAAGTTGATGTGGACCTAAAATCATTACAAATTTCAGAAATTTTTGAAGGTCAGCTTTCTCGTTTATTAAGATTAGACGATAGATCCTCTGGTTGCCATGGATTAGAGGGGCGTCCGGTTTTTCTTGATAATGATTTGGTGAATTTTGCATTACGACTTTCACCGGATTTGTTGATAAGAAATGGTTGGTCAAAGTATCTTGTTCGGAAATACCTGTCTAAACATGGTTTGGATTTTGTAGCATGGAATAAACGAAAAATAGGTTTTCAAGCACCTGAAGAATATTTCACGAAATTAGTGTGGAATAAAATCGGCGATTCCTTTAAGATTGATGATTTTACGAATCGCATTGATTCAACTAATACAAGATACATAATTTACGAATTAACGAAATTGCAAATGTTTAAAAGTCATTACCCCTCATATTTTTAACTTATGTTTGTTGTTCAAGTTTCAACTGTACATCCGTACAACGATAATAGAATTTATGAAAAGATAATTAAATCTAGTTTATATGCCGGAATTGAAGTAATGTATATATCTAAAAAATCTGACATCAAACTTGAATTGCCTCAAGAAGTAAATGACAGATTGTACAATAGATATCTACCAAACGGTAAATCAGTTTTTTTTAAATTGCTTCGATTTATTTTAGTGGCTTATCACATAACTGTGCTAGAGAAATCTAAAAGAAATATTCATTTTCATGATCCTGAATTAATTCCGATTATGTTAGTGATACAATTTATTCTGAAGGCTAAGGTTATTTATGACATACACGAGGAAAATTCTCTAGCAATAAAGATGAAGTTTGGAGGCTTGAAGAGAAAATTATTTTACACTGGAATCTTATATTTTGAAGAGAAAGCTAAAAGGAATTTTAAATGTGTTATTGCAGAAAATTCGTATGTAGAAAGATTTCCAGATTCAATTCCGGTGTTGAATTATTTTAATACCAAAACGGTCCCAATTAAAGTTGAGATAGAAGAATTGAAAAGTAATGGAGTATACACAGATTTTATTTATGTCGGAAGTATATCTGTAGAAAGGGGTCTTTTAAACTATTTCAATATGATTCGTGAGGTTAAGCATCTTCGAATATTTCTTGTTGGAATTTGTTCGGAAGAAATAATCACTATGATAAGAGATTTTCAAGAGGAAATAGGTAAAAACCGACTAATTCTGGTAGGTGGTAACACTCTAGTTCCTTTTGCTCAAATCCTTTGGATACTTGGATCACATCGTTGGTCTGCCGGTTTAGCATTGTTTCCATATTCAGAACATTACAGTGGTAAAATTTTGACGAAGTTTTTTGAATATTTATATTTTAATATTCCAGTTGTTTGCTCTAATTTTGCTGTTTGGGAAGATTTTGTTCGATGTAATGATTATGGTGTAGTAGTAGATTGTGACTCAGTAGATTATACGAATATTGTTAGCAAAGTAGAGCTGTACAGATTGCGTGATGTTAAATGTGAAATTGAAGAGAAGTATTCGTGGGAGAGTCAATTTTTAAAGCTTAATAATATGTATAATAATATTTTTGTATCATGAGCTTTTTAAAAGGATTGATACAAATATTAGCATTATTATTTTTTTTATTATTTATTTTTTTAGAAGTATATGAAGATTTATATGTATTTATACCTGGATGGTATGATTTTGCATTTAATGTTGAATACGATTTATTGAGAGTATCGATATTTTTGATTTTCTTAGCCTTTATTATATCAATTTACAGGGATCTAATTGTAGGTAATTTTTATCTTAATTTATTAATATATTTTCCTTATTTTTTCCAAACTGTTTTGACCATAGGTAATCCATCGTACTTTGAATTTTGGTTGTTTTCTACAATTATAATAATTTCTATAGTAATAGTTCAACGTATTCTTTCGAAATATACATTGATTTCAAATAAAAAGTTTGTATTGAACGTTAATTTAGTGGGTTGGTGTTTCGTTTTTTTTACTTTCGCGACGGGATTATTAATATATTTTTTTAATGGTCGATTGTTTTCCCTAGATTTTGAACTTATATACGATCTGCGCGAAGATATTTATTCAAATCTCCCAATTGCTTTTGTGTTTTTGTTTTTTATGATAACAAAAGTAATCATTCCTATTTTAATAGTATTGTTTCTGCGTATCAAAAGCTATGTTGGCTTATTTGCGACTTTGCTTTTGTCAATCATGTATTTTGGTTTAACCCAGCAGAAAGCAATTTTATTTTACCCCTTTGTTGTTTTGATAATCTATTTTTTTGGACATCAGTTATCGGATTTCTTTAAGTTTACCTATATAATTGCTTGTCTTGTGTTCATTGCATTTCTTTTTCCTGATGAATGGAGATACTTTTATGAGTACGGTCTAGTACGTCGAACATTTTTCATACCTGCGTGGACAAACCTTTTGTATTATGATTTTTTCCAAAATAATGATTTCTTATTTTGGAGAGATTCTAAGATTTCGTTCGGTTTGTTTTCAAATCCATATAAAAAATCTATTCCATATTTAATCGGCGATTCAATTGGTGCTAACGATGGCCATGTGAATACAGGTTGGTTAGGAAGTGGGTATATGCATGCAGGGTATTTAGGCATCTTAGTATATGGGTTCATTATAGCGGTAACTACTTCTTTTTTTAATAAAGTTTCCAATTTGAGTGACGGATTTTTTAATAAAAATATGATCTATGCAATTACATTTCCTGGATATTTTTGGTTGATAATGTCATCTGATTTGCCAAGTGTTTTTTTTACCCATGGTTTACTTTATATTATTTTGTTTTTTCTTTTTTTTAGATTGAGGTATAAACAAGCTTGAATTCAAAGATCTTATATATAATGAGTTTTACCAGAGTATAATTAATTACGATATTTTGTTTTTGTTGTCCGTTGAATATCTAATTTTTTGCTTATTTACGATATTTATTGTAGCGAAAAGGCCATTAATATTGATTAAACTTTTTTGAATACTACTTACTTAAAAGATGCCTTCCGGTTTGCTGTCGTGTTTTAAAATCATCATTTTATTTTTACAACATAGTTTAACATTTCTGTGTTGTAGAATTATACTGCTTAACAGCTGCCTATTTGAGTTCTGAGAATATATTAGGAGAAATATTTTAAATTCAAGAATTTGATGCAATGTAAGTTCAAAGGAAGAGTACTTTTTTTTGAGGTAGCACTTGGGTAGGGGTTTTGTACTTTGAATTATCTTAACTAGTGTGTTGTTCAATTACCTTTCTGCACGTTTTACTTGATAATCTTTTATAATAATTGACTTCAAAGTGCTAACGCAAAATTTGGTGTAACGAAGATGTAAACTAAATGGATCTATGAGATGTAAAGGAAGACAAACCATTGAAGAACGCGAGAAGATTACAGTTATGTTATCAAAAAACCACACGATGATGCACATTGCCACCTGTTTAAATTGTTCCAGTTCCACCATAGGAAGAGTGGTTTATCGCAACTACTCGGCGGGTGGTTCCTGCACCGTTTCGGCTCATTCAAAGGCCGAGAAACGGGCGCGAGATTCACACCGGCACAAGAGTAAAATTTTAAGCTGCCCACAAATGCAATCATACATTTAACTGAAAATAAAGTCACTTTAGGCTCCATATCAAATTTCGATTGAGATGCAAAAAGGGCTTGAAACCACTGTGAGTCATGAGACTATTTATCAGTACATCTATGTACAGAGCAAGGGGCGAGTTTAAAAAGAGTTTATTTCCTATTTTAGACAACGCAATCCAAAGCGACAGACTAGAAACTGGAAATTGAAGAACGAGGTACAATTCCTGATATGATTAGTATTATCCAACGTCCTGATGAGGTTGCCGACAGATATGTGCTTGGACATTGGGAAGGCGATTTGATTATAGGCAAGGATTATAAATCTGCCATTAGAACGCCGGTTGAACGGAGCACGCGATATTGTTTGTTGGTTCATCTGGAAGAAGAAGATGCAGATAGCGTAAGAAAAGCATTCGCTCAAAAGCTCAGTGATTTACCACAGAATTTTAAAAAAACCTAGCTTATTATCACGGCAAAGTGATAGCTGAACTGAAGAAATTTACCAATTCTACTAAAATGCAAGGTTATTTTTGTGATGCACACAGCCCTTGGCAGAAAGGAACAAATGGAAATATCAACGGATTGATTAGAGGATTTTTTTCCAAGGGAACAGATTTTAAGCTGGTCACAAAACAAAAAATTGTCTGGGTTCAGGAAGCGCTGAATGAGAGACCCCGCCAAATCTTGGATTTTAATACTCCTAAAGATGTATTAAATTCACTATAGTTGAAGTGTTAATTTTTGCGTTAGTAACTTGAAACCACCTTTCTAAAAATTGCACGTAACAGTTGAACTCAGCGAAATAAAAGACAATCAGTTGTTTATTAAAAAAAAACATAAATGAAATCAATAGTTAGTATCATAATTCCGACGTTAAATGAACAAGATTATATATTGGATTGTATACGGTCTGTTTTGAATTTTGATATTCCAGGTGGGTATGAAATAGAAATAATAATAGCAGATGGTATGTCAATAGATAATACAAGGGAACTTATTAGGAAAAATTTTCCTAGTTCCGCGGTAAGTATAATTGACAATGAAGCAGTTTACCAGGCGAATGGAATTAATAAAGCAATTCAGCTTTCAAAAGGTGATTTTATCATGCGTCTGGATGCACATGCAATATATCCAGAAGATTATCTAAAAAGATGTGTTAAACTTATAAATGATACCGGAGCAGATAATGTTGGAGGAGCGGTAATTACTTTAAAAGGAGCGGAAACTTTTTCAGCAAAACTTGTACAGTCACTTACTACCCATCCTTTTGGTGTTGGAGACAGTACGTTCAGAACTGGGGAATATATTGGCGAGGTGGATACAGTACCATACGGTTTTTTCCGAAAGTCAATTTTTAAAAAAGTTGGTCTTTTTAATGAAAAACTTATTCGTGCGCAGGACTATGAATTCAACCGTCGAATAAAAAAAGAAGGAGGTAAAATTTATATTGACACATCGATTAAAATCAATTATTTTAATCAGGCGGCCCTATCAAGTTTCTATAGTAAACAATTTTTTAAGGAAGCACCGTATAATGCCTACATGTGGTATCTAGCACCTTACACATTCACATTGAGACATGTGATAACTGCTATTTTTTCAGCTGGAATTATTATTGGATCTTTGCTCTTGTTTGTTCATTTTTTATTCATGTATGTTTTTGTCGGATCACTCTTCCTTTACGGAATATTAGCCGTGATGTCAAGTAGTCAACAGGCAAGAAGGTATGATGACATACGTTTGCTGGTCATCCTTCCCTTTTGTTTTTTTGGATTCCATTTCATTCATGGGTTAGGGGTGTTGAAAGGCTGTCTGTTGCTGATATTTGGGAAGTCACCAGTTCAACAAGGTGAATGACAATTTTCAGATATTTTAATACGCAAATTCGAAAATTCATATATTTGTACTTATTTAATGGTTATTTCTAAAATGTCAGATTACAAGGAGATAGAAAAAGAACGTTACAATTCTAGAGCCAAAGCAAGTCTCAGTAAACTAAATCCGAAACAATTACTTTCTTGGGGCTACCAATCGCTGCCGCCTTATTTACAGGCGCCATATAAGTATTATCACGAAACTATAGCTTCGAAAACATTCCCTGGTGCAAAAATCCTTGATATATGTTGTGGTGATGGCTTACACAGCTATACAGGCAAGTTGTATGGAGGATATGTTACAGTAACCGATATTGCTGAATGCAATGTTATGCTAACCATTGAAAAAGGTAGATTATTGGGATTTGAAATCGAGGGCATTGTTGCCGACATGGATGATTTATGTGTAGGTAATGAATCTTTTGATATTGCTACTTGCGCTGGGAGCATGTCATATTTGGAATTGTCGACATTTGTTCCAAAAGTGAAATTGATGCTAAAAAGTGGTGGATATTTTATTGCTGTGGATTCTTTTAATCATAACCCGATTTACCGCTTAAATAGATATATTCATTTTTTAAGAGGTAATCGGACATCTCACGTAAATCAAAATATCCCTTCAGAAGAGACGATTGCTCACATAAAAACATATTTTGAAGAGGTCGAGGTTAAATACTTTGGAATATTTACTTTCGCCGCGTTATTTTTGAAACCATTTTTTTCCCCTGATAAACTAGCTTCTATACTCAATAGATTAGATAAAACTTTTTCGTTGTTAAAAAAATATTCATTTAAAATAGTTATAATTGCAAAAAAAAAATAAAATTATGAGAAATGTACCTTTTTTTAATTATCCGTACCTGTTTAAATCTCACGAAGATGATTTTGTAAGGATCTTTAAAGACGTTGGATATAGAGGAGCCTTTATTTTGCAAAAGGATTTGCAAGATTTTGAACAAAATCTTGCAAAATTTGCTGGAACAAAATATGCCGTTGGTTTGGCTAATGGAACCGATGCTATCTGGATAGCCTTAATGGCTGCAGGAATTGGCAAGGGTGATGAAGTTATCTTTGCTTCACATACATACATAGCTACGGCTGCTTCAATCCATTTTGTGGGCGCAACTCCGGTTCCCGCAGATTGCAAGGATGATCACATGTTGGATCCAGAATCAGTGCGAAAGTTAATTACACCAAAAACGAAGGCGATTTTACCCACACAAGTGAACGGAAGATGCTGTGACATGGATGAAATTATGAAGATCGCCCGTGAATTTGATTTGGTTGTGCTAGAAGATGCTGCTCAGGGTTTAGGTGCAAAATTTAAAGGAAATGGAGTTGGAACCTTTGATAAAGGTGGGACAATTAGTTTTTATCCTGCTAAAAATTTGGGAAGTTTTGGTGATGCAGGTGGATTTGTAACTAATGATAAGGATATGTATGAGAAAGTCATGTTATATAGAGACCATGGTAGAAATGATGATGGCGTTTTTGTGATGTGGGGATTTAACTCTAGACTTGATAATTTACAAGCTGCAATCCTTGATTTTAAGCTTAAGTTTTACTCCTCTGAAATTGATAGAAGAAGAGATATAGCACAGATGTACCAAGATAGGTTGGGTCATTTAACTCAACTTCATCTACCTCCATCACCCAATTCAAGTCCCGATTATTTTGATGTATATCAAAATTATGAAATTGAGGCAGAAAGAAGAGATGAATTGAAGCAATATCTTAAAGATAACGGTGTAGGGACACTTATTCAGTGGAGTGGCCAGCCAGTGCATTCTATTACATCATTGGGCTTTTCGGGTACTGGACTGCCATATACAGAAAGGATGTTTGAACGATGTTTAATGATCCCGATGAATACAGCATTAACCAATGAGGATGTTGTTTACGTTTGTGATTTAATAATTAAATTTTATTCAAAATGAATCATGATGTAACACAATTAGTTGACCCACTTCAGTTTAGACACAACGTTTCTATTGATGGAGTAGAAAAGCATATCTTAGTTGATATGCTTCGAAAAATGGTCGTTATACGAAAGGCAGAGGAAAAAATAGCTGAGCATGTTGAAACTGGCGAAATTAAGTGCCCATGTCATTTGGGAATAGGCCAAGAAGCAGTTGGTGTTGCTGTAGGCTTGGCAATGAGAAATACTGATAGAGCATTTGGTGCACATAGATCTCATACACATTATTTGGCATTAAATGAGGATACATATTCTTTGTTTGCAGAGGTGCTTGGTAAGTTTTCTGGATGTTCTCATGGCATGGGAGGCTCAATGCACATAATTGATAACAAGAATGGATTCCGCGGATCAGTTCCAATTGTCGGAGCAACAATTCCAATAGCAACAGGTGCGGGTTTAGCTGCGAAAATGGATAAAACAGGTGATATTGCAATTAGTTATTTTGGTGATGGAGCTTGTGAAGAAGGTGTCTTACATGAGTCACTAAATATGGCGTCAGTTATGAAATTGCCTGTCTTGTATGTTTGCGAGAACAACTTATTTTCTAGCCATTTGCATATTGAATTAAGACAGCCCTCTAATACAACAGCAAGATTTGCAGACTCCCATAGGATAAAGAATAATACGGCTGATGGGAATGACGTTGTAGGTATGTATAAGCTCTTGGTTAAAGAAATTACTGAAATGCGAAATAGTTCGCGACCTTTTTATCTAGAGGCATTTACTTATCGCTGGAGAGGACACGTTGGACATAGAGAAGACATAGATGTTGGGGTAAAAAGAGGTGACGAGTTGAAATCTTGGAAATTAAGGGACCCAATTCAGCGGTTACTTAATTCGATGATTGCGAAGGAAATTTTCACACAAGATGAGTTTGACCAGTTGTCAAATTCAATTCAGATAAAAATTAATAATGACTGGTTGAAAGCAGAAAGTGCAGAATACCCAGAAAAAGATTTTCTATTATCAACAGTTTATGCCCAGTAATTATGAATAAAAAAATAACTTATGCAGAGGGTATTCTAGAAGGATTTGAATATCTTTTAGATAATCACAAAGAATTTTTTGTAATTGGTCAAGGTTTATGGAGTCCATGGTATGTAGGTTCTACAATGAAAGACCTTGATAAAAAATATGGTAAAGAGAGAGTCATTGACTGTCCCGTATCTGAATTAGCCACTACGGGTGCCACAGTTGGAGCAGCAATCTGTGGTTATCGCCCTTTGATTGTTCACCCTAGAGTTGATTTTATGTTGTTAGCTGTTGATCAAATTGTTACCCAAGCAGCAAAATGGCGACATATGTTTGGGGGAAATTCATCATGCCCGGCAACATTTAGGGCGATAATTAATAGGGGCGGGGAACAAGGCGCTCAACATTCACAATCTCTTCATAGTTGGTTTGCGCACATTCCAGGATTAAAAGTTGTAATGCCTTACTCAGCAAAGGATGCGAGAAATTTGTTGATTTCTTGCGTTTTATCTGATGATCCAATTATGTTTATTGAAGACAGGTGGTTGTATGAAAAGGAGGAAGAATATACAGAAATTGAAATCATAGATTTGAATGATGTTAGGCCTCAAAGATTGCAAAATGGGTCAGATGCCACAGTCGTTGGAATCAGTTACACTTCTATGTTGTGTGAGAAAGTCGTACAAAAACTTCAAACTGAAAATGTATTTTGTGACATGTTTGACATCAGAGTTTTAAACCCATTAAACGTGGATGAAATAGTGGAATCAGTTGAAAAAACAGGGAAACTAATTGTTGTTGACGGTGATTGGGCAAGTTGTGGTATGGCTGCGGAAATTATAACACGAGTTGTCGAAAAGATGGATTTGAACAAATTAAAGTCGTCCCCGATTCGTATAACTTTGCCAGATGCTCCTGCACCAACTAGCAAAGTTTTAGAGGAGTGTTATTACATAACAGAATTTGATATTTATACCAATATTCAAAAACTTGTCAATTGTTAATTTATGAAACGTATATTCGATTTTATTTTATCGCTAATTGGATTAGTTTTAGCGAGCCCAATATTATTACCTACAATTTTTTTGGTATGGATACAAGACTGGCATTCACCTTTTTACATTGCACCCAGAGTTGGTAAAAATGAGAAACTTTTTAAAATGTTAAAATTAAGGTCAATGATTATTAACGCTGACAAATCAGGTGTTGATTCTACATCGTCCAATGATAAACGAATTACGGGAGTTGGCAGATTTATTAGGAAATACAAGATGGACGAGCTTTCGCAATTATGGAATGTATTAATTGGAGATATGAGTTTAGTAGGCCCGAGACCGAATGTTAAAAGAGAAACGGATTTATACACAACTCAAGAAAAGTTATTATTGACGGTAAAGCCAGGCATAACTGACTTTAGCTCAATTGTATTTTCTGATGAAGGAGATATTTTAAAAGATCAGGTTGATCCGGATATTGTTTACAATCAATTAATTCGGCCAGGTAAGAGTATGCTTGGAATATTCTACATAAAAAATAGAAGTATTTTTATTGATCTGAAGTTGATATTTCTTACAGCAACTGCAATAGTTTCCAAAGAGAATGCTCTAAAAGGGGTTGTTTTATTATTGAGGAAATTGAAAGCAGAAGATATCCTTGTACAGATTGCCTCAAGAGAAAAAGAACTAGTTCCCATGCCTCCTCCTGGTGCAACTAATATTGTCATTAACAGAGAGGGTCGAGTTGAATAGTGTCGGTATAAAGTTTTATCCGTGAAATTTCCCTTTGATGCTAAAGTTGTAGACTTGTAGACATCAAAATTTGTTTGTTAAAAACCTTAAACGAAGAACATGTCTCAAATATTGATAACAGATAAGCCAGAAAAACCATTGCTTCCAGAGAAACCTAATAAACCTTTGTTACCTGAAAAACCTAGCAAACCTTTACTTCCAACCCCTAAACCTAATAAACCCTTAATTAAGAGCTAGTGTAATTTATACAGTAGGCGCGGACGAAAAAAGCACATTGGGTATAACAGCTGTTTACCTCATAAGAGATGACATGGTTAGTCAGGTGCATTGCTTCTATAAAAAGTCGTGTTTAGTTGACAGTTTAGATATACGAAATCCCCCACTTTGGCAAGCGGCTAAAATTTAGTAACAATTAAAAGGAACTAATATGTCATTAATTATTGGAATATATGTACCGACAGGTATAGTAATTTCTGGAGACAGCAGAACAACAGGAACTATTCAGGAACAAGAGTTGAATCCACAAGTTGTTGGGCAGAATATTACTTTTCAGACAAATATCAAATTATCTGATTCGACTGAAAAAGTATTTAAGCTTTTCGACCGTTTTGGTGTGGCAACATTTGGTGACGCACAAATTAATAACCTTCCAATAGCCCATTACGTTGAGCAATTTGAAGCAGTAAATAATCTAATTCCACCAGCAACGACTGTAGATTTAGTTATATTACTATTAGAATATTTGCGAGAACTAAATCCGAATTTGAGAACAGGATTAATCGTTGCGGGCAACGACAACAATACTCCACATGTATATGGCGTGGACATTTTTGGCAACACATGGACAAGACAGAATATTATTGCCGATACTCAGACAATTCTATATGGGATTGTTCGCGGTGGCGACACTGACATCGTGAATCGTTTATTAAACAATCAACGCCTTCTTCCGCCTTTTGAAGTAATGAGTTTACAAGATGCCGTTGACTTTTCAAGACATTTAATCAGAGATACGATAGACCAAATGAGATTCGAACCCAAGTTCCCAACGGTTGGTGGTGAAATTGACACATTAGTAATAACAAACAAGTCTGTTCTCTTTTTGCAACACAAGAGTATAAAATGTATTTAACAATTGCTCAAAATGGGGTTTGCGTTAGCTATACGAGATTATGTGTTGGCTCTATCAAAACAAGGCAATGAACTTTGTTGCTGACAAATAGTTTTCTGTTTCATACTTTGGTAAAGACCCATAGCATAGATTTAAGAAAGAGTATTATCAACGAATGGGACGATTTTTCTGATAGATCCCATTCATAACTGTAATTCTCATCTGTAAACTAATTTAAACTTTGTGATTTTTTGTAATGCCATCTTGTAAGTAGTGGCCTAACAAGTGCATATTTTGCCTCATTATATGATATTTCCTTTGAGTCGTCAAACTCTGTTTGCTTCATTTGCCTATTTAACACTAAGTTTGCTTTTGGTATATTTCTTTAATGAGGGGGGTGACAACACTTCAATGGAGAATTTGAAGTTTCGAGGGCGATGGGTGTCATTAGCATACTATTTGAGTCAAGTGATATTAATGCTAGGATATCTAATATCTCAGCGCTTTGGTTGGGTCACTGTGTTGATAATTCTTGTGCTGGTTGCAACACTTCGTTCCTTTTCGAGTGGGGTAGCAATTCTAACAATTGCAATGGTCATGGGTCGTGAAATGGTGATGCGACCTGGCTCGCGACCCTGACGCTTTTTTGCTTATCCAATCTAATAAAAAATTAGTACATTTATTTTTTTCTTAGCAGAAACCGATGCTAATATGATTCAGGAGTTAAATACCCTTGGTTACTTCAAGTACATCTTCCTTACCGTCTTTGGAAAGGGGTTTGGGGATAGGATAAAGAAGTAAACTGTACATTTTGGGTAATTTTCAAAACCCCTCCTTCATACTCCTTAATGAACTTGTTCAGGTTCCCCAGTTTCTTATTGTGTACATCAACACTAAATTTTGTGGGCTTGAACGCTAAACCCACCCAAACTTTTGTTTCTCGGTACTCAGGGTGTTTGGGATTCTTCAATACTTCCAGTAGTTCTTTATAACCATGAATGCCACCACAATCTTCAGGTGGACATGCGTTTTCACCCGAAATAACCATAGGTAATACTAATACCTCTTGCGTCTGGTGAATGGATCGGTCCACTAATTCTAGGTGGTGCATCTAACCATCCCCAAAATCGTATTCGTATATCGCGGTGGTTTCCACTTTGGTGAACACTTCGCCCACCGACACTTCTTTAACGTCGGTTATGGGTCCCATTTCATCTTCATTCCAAAGTCTCTTATCGGTAATCACCAACTTACCAACTTCAAATTGGTAGAGGTGGTAGTTCTTCCAACCCATCACCACTTGGATGATGTGGTGCAATAGATACATGGAACTCTCCGATGACACCTTGAAGGTATCCGTCTGTCCAAGTACATATTTTATAATTTCTGGAAATTACTAGGGAGTAATTCAGAGAGTTTATTGATAGGATGATTTCCAATCCGGTTTAGGGTATCTGTCATCCACGTGTAGGGATTGACATCTGCCTTCTTACAGGAAGCAAAAAAGGAATACATCATAGCGATCCTCTTTGCTCCCTCGTGGGAACCTGCAAATAAGAAGTTTTTCCTCCCCAGTGCCAGAGGTCGTATCTTGTTCTAAATGGCATTATTATCCAGATTGATCCTACCATCTTCAAAGAAAGGATCTATCATTGGCAGATGCTTTAACTCATAGTGCAAAGCTTTACCGGTGGCTCCATTGGTCAATATGTTCTTGTGCTGGGTTTCCACCCACTCCTTGAAAGCAAAGATGCCTGGTTTTATATCCACTTGGCGACGCAACAGTTTCTCCTCTGAACTTAGTCCGTTTTCCCTGTTTTTTCGCTCCTGGGCATACCAATTCGCCATCTCCCCCAAGGCATATTCTGCCGCGCTGTCACACTGGTTAATACCCTTGAAGGAACTAAGTCGTTCCTTATGTCCAATCTTGCCCCTACCTTTGCGATAATCGAATAATACCAGGTTATTTATCGGATGTCGATAAACCCACAGGTAACCCCTATGTGTTGATTCCGGCTTATTGTCTTCCAGTACGTTTATCGGTGATCCGTCTATTCCCAACCAAACTGCCTTCTGAACATCTCAATTTGACGATAAAAAGGCAGGTGATACACAAACTTAGATAAAGGTAGAATTGATATTTTGTCAGTTAAATGGTTCGTAGGGGCGACTTGCATTTGCCCTTTTTTAACCATTCATCATTTTTTTATTCCATTCACCTATTGCCCAATAATATCCATTTAAATTAGGTGCTAATGCGTCTGTAGCATGAATGACGAATGCAATTGTTCCGGAAATAGGGAAATTTATCTGTATCATGAGAGGGCGAATGCAATTCGCCCCTACAGCAATTCGCCCCTACGATAACTGAACACTGTCTCGTAATGACTTAAAGGCAATCTTTGAATCATTGGTAAAGAAGTAACAGAAAGAGGTAATTTTGCTGTGCGGGAATTAGTTGAGGGAAATTATAGAAATATTTATAAACTAGTCGATAAAGGTAGAATTGATATTTTGACACCATCGTTCAAGAGACTTCGGTTTGGAGGTAATGGTAGGTAGGGGCGAATTGCATTCGCCCTTTTTAACCATTTCAATATTTTTGTAATTTATTTACATATTTGGAAGCATTTTATAAAAATAAATATAATTTACTCGTATTATTGTAGAAATAAAACGAATAATGGTCATTGATTTCAAAATTAAGAATTTTCGTTCCATAAAGGAAGAAACAGTATTAAGCCTAGAAGCTTCTGGATCTAAAGGCAAGTCAGATAATGTATTTGAAATGGAGACATTAAATGGCAAAAAATTCAGATTATTAAAAACTGCCGTAATTTATGGCGCTAATGCGAGTGGAAAAAGTAATATTATCAGAGCTTACTGGGTTCTTCGCCAACTTATTGCTACATCATTTCGATATGATGTAAATGATGAGATAATTTTTGCAGAACCATTTGAACTATCACCCGAAACTGAAAGCGAACCCACGGAATTAACCTTGAACTTCATTGCATGGGATAAACGACAATATATTTATTCAATGTCTATTTCAAAAACGGAAGGAATAATTGACGAAATATTAAAGTACTATCCCGAAAAAACACAAAAATTAATTTACAGAAGAAGGGGCCGAAAAATATTATCTAAAAACGCTGTTTTTTTTAAAGGTATAAGCGCTACTGAGAGTATAAACCCCAAGCGTTTATTTTTATCTGAATTAGGCAATAGTGGTGATTTATTTTGGGAAGAACTTAGAAATTACTTTATTGTTGGAAGCAGTGTATTAAATAGCTCTGCAACCGGAATGGTGCATCGAATGACTGAAAACGCTAAACGTATTTTTGAAAGTAATGATTCTGGAGCAATTGCCATTAAAAATAAGGTAATTAAGTTAGTCCAATTATCAGATTTAGGCATTAAAGGGTTAGAGCTTGTAGAAGAAGAACAGGTATTAAAGCCTGATAATCAATCTGTAAATGAACATGATGAAATATATTCGGGTATTAGAAGGCAAAATCGGTTTAAAACTTCCCACGATGTTTATGACAATAAAAACTTAATTGGTAAAAAGCAATTTGATTTATTAAAGCAAGGTTCGACCGGCACCTTTGCATTAATAGGCCTTAGTACAGAAATATTACTCTCATTAAGCCTACCTCATGGTAGGCCAATATGGATAGATGAAATTGACAATAGTTTACATCCATATTTATGTAGATTTATCATTAGTTTATTTATTCATCCAATGGCTAACCCATATAATGCACAACTTATTTTTGCTACACATGAAACCGCATTGTTAGATAGAAATAATTTTCGAAAAGATCAAATTTGGATTACTTCAAAAGACAAATTTGGTTGTACAAAATTATATAGTGTGTACGATTTAGATGTAGAAGGTTTAAGAGATGATGTTCCTTTCGATAAATGGTACATGAGTGGCAAATTTGGAGGTCTTCCTAAAATTAAGGATTTGGATTTTATTTTTGATAGACAGGAAATAAATACCAATGAGTAGAAAGAAAAACAACATAAAACTTAAACCAGTTTTGTTTATTGCTTGTGAAGGCACGAGTACAGAATATGACTATTTTGATAGCTGGGCTAAAACAGATCAAGCCTTAGAATGCTTTGAGTCAATTAATGTGTATCCTGGGAAGGTTGATATCAATCCAAAAACTAATCCTTATCAGCTATTTGAAAAAGCAAAAGAAGCATTAGAAGATGGTTCAGCAAATTATGCATGGGCAGTATTTGACAAAGACAATCATCCAAGGCTTGCTGAGACATTTACAGAGGCAAAATTAGCAGGAGTGAAAATTGCCTTTTCTTCTCGTTCATTTGAAGAATGGGTGCTGCTGCACTTTAAAAAAATCGATACTGGATTCAATGCAACTGAATGCAAGAATGCCGCAGGAAAGCTAATAAATTGTGGATCGCCATTGATTCCTAATTGTAACCCAGTAAATTGCTTAACAGGTCATATTAGACGCCAAAATTTTCTTCCTGACTATTCTAAGAAAAAAACTTTTGACCTCTTTACAGCTATTAATAAGCGTACAGAAATAGCTGTTGTAAATGCAGCCTGGCTTAGGTTCCATGTAAAAGCTTCATTAAATAACGCTCAACTTACATTACAAAATCTAAACCCATAAACAAATGTTGACCAGCTGATATTCAAACTTCATGATAGATCAGATAAAATTGAGTGGGGACATGCAGATAATGAAATTACAGTGAGTAATTTTACAATAAATGCGCGTGTAGATAATGAAATAATTGTGGTTAAGTTTTCACATTCATATCCTCAATCGGTTCCCTTAAATAATTTATTTCCAGCACCAAATTTTTTTACAACCGACAATGACTTGAATGACACACCTTGCAAATTGATAAGCAGTACATTTGTTGTAAACCAACATGGCAGTTTGCATAATGTATTATGTAAAAATGATATTGTTGAGTTTAAATTCCAAACGAATGATCAGCCGTATTTTCTATTTAATGATTTCAGAAGCAAAATTAGAATTTACATTATCTTGTGATTATTTGTATCTAAACAAGATTATTCATTTTACTATCATGAGTATATAAAATAATTTTTTGTACCCTATCGGGTTTAAAATGAGCGCTGTTATAGTAAAATTTAATAGTATTAGGTATTATTAGTTAAAATTTACCCAGTACAGTTGGTTATGAATCAGGATTTACATGATTTTCGTGTAAACCTACTTTAGAGCAAGTCATATCAAAGTGTCCGGTGAGCAGTTTGCTGACAAGCTAGAACAGATTTGGGCGGAACGTGTTTGAGTTCATCTACCTAAAAATAGGTATTGACGGCAAATTCAAACTGACCTATAAAAATGTTTTTAAAT
>Ga0247843_1003643_pt1 | contig 24693 bp, 16 predicted proteins | sample LaCruzMarch2017__FD_192420 | JGI IMG/M metagenome (GOLD analysis project Ga0247843, IMG submission 192420) | Freshwater microbial communities from meromictic Lake La Cruz, Castile-La Mancha, Spain - LaCruzMarch2017_8m | ecosystem: Environmental > Aquatic > Freshwater > Lake | place: Spain...
GACTCCGTTTTCAGGTGGAAAAGGTCTAGGTAGTATTAATTCTTTACCTAATTTCTTAAGTTGTATTGCCTCGACTCGAGATCATTTTTTTTGGCGCTCCTCTCAACATTTCTAATGGCCGACTCCGCCGACGGCTGGCTCTCAACGACGAATAGAAGGAAGCGTGATCGATCAACAACGTATGATGATGATTGGTCAGCCTACGAGGCACGTGGATCATCCTCTGGTGGTCGATCTTCTAGCGTTGGTCGTCGGGTTGGTTTCGATGGTTTCGAACGACAGTTCGCGGCGTCGTCCTCTGCCTCGTCATCATCAACGTCGTCTCTCCCTCGACGAGGTGGTGGTGGAATAGAGGGCGAACGTTTGGGTCTTCATCATCATCATCATACTAGTTATAATCAGAATTCCAATCTCTATTCACGCAGTGGCAGGCAGCAACAACAGCAGGGGAATGCGACAATGACAACGTCATCAACAACAATGACAAATCGATACAACAACAACAACAACAACAACAACAACAACACGTCATTGCCACATATTGCATTACATGCCGAGATTGCACCCTCTGCATCATTAGCAGCAATGGGATATAACAGCAATAGCAGCAGTAACAGCAGCAGTCGTATACGTGTAGCCGACTATCGTGGTGCAGCTGCACGCGTGGGTACACTGCCACTGATGAATAATGATAATGACGAGCGTGGTTTTTTCGACGGTAGTAATCCCACAACAACAAATGCGAGCAGCAGTAGTAGTGTATTTCAGAATGCCAATTTTCTAAAGTCGCTGAACGTCGCACCGACAATAACGGTTACATTGCCAAATGATTTACGTTCCACATTGAACAGTGAGCAATGTCAAGTTGTAGAATCCGTCTTATCGGGATATAGTACCTTCTTTACTGGACCGGCGGGGAGTGGTAAAAGTCATATCCTTTCAACTATACTACGTGCCAATATTGAGGGAATAATAGCACGTAAAAAGATTGTTGTTACGGCAACGACGGGTGTGGCGGCATGTAATGTAGGTGGGATAACAATCCATAGCTTTGCCGGCATAGGCGTGGGATCTGGTTCGTATGAAGAAATGGCCAAGCGTGTCATGGGGAATGAATACACAAAGCAACGTTGGAGAGAATGCGATATATTAATTATTGATGAAATATCCATGCTGGGGAGTTCATTCCTTGATAAATTAAACTTTATTGCATGTCGAGTACGGAACGATCGACGTCCATTTGGTGGTGTACAATTAGTAGTTTGTGGTGACTTTTATCAATTACCACCAGTCGAATTGAATAAAGAGTGAGTTTTTGTTCATTATATCAAGCACATGTCCAACTCTCTGCCTGTCGCATTTGATTTATCACGGATATCTTCTCTTTCACACACAAAACTTTTAGTGGATTTGCATTTGAAAGTAAATGCTGGAGTGAGGTTATACAATGTTCAGTATTGCTAAAACAGGTATTTAGACAACGGGGCGATACAAAGTTGATGAATATATTAGATGAGGCGCGTATTGGCGAACTATCATCCAGGTCGATTGAGGCATTACGAAGACATGGGAAATTGCCAGCGGCGGCTACGGCCACATCATTTGGCACATCCATCAATGACACTGAGAAGATCATACCCACCTTGCTCGAGTGTCGTAATCGAGAGGTAGATAAAGCGAATGATACCGAGCTTGCGAAACTTCCAGGCGAGGTGCACACATACACCTCTAGAGACAAGGCTGTTAGTGAAGCTATGAAGGCACAGTTGAAGCATTGTCAGGCACCTGCTCAACTTGACCTAAAGGTCGGAGCACAGGTAATGCTATTGAAGAATATAGACTTAGAGAAAGGACTTGCCAATGGCAGTCGTGGTGTAATTGTACGATTCCAACGTCCAAGGAGTGATAGTGAAATCCCCACCGGCTTTAAGAAGCTTGATCTACCAGTTGTGAGGTTTGATATAGTCAAGGCAGTGGGTAAGGAGGAATGTGACGATTATGACGACGGATGCAGTGTGGCAAGTGATGTTAATGAATTTACAATCCATCCTGAAGAATGGGCCAATAAGATGGGTGATCAAATTGTTAGTTCACGTGTACAAATTCCATTACGTCTTGCATGGTCAATATCTGTACATAAGAGTCAAGGGATGACAATTCCGAATCTAACAGTAAACCTTGCGGGTGTATTTGAATATGGCCAAGCATACGTCGCCCTTAGTCGAGCCACCGACCTTAGACGCCTGACATTACGTGGATTTTCAGAAAAGAATTTTCGTGCTCATCCTAAAGTTAAGGCTTTCTACAGCTTATTAGCTGGTGACAGTAGGGGTGGTGGTGACGTTGCAAGTTCTGGACGGGTGGCAACTACCAAGGAAAACACCGTGCTGCTTCAACGATGTCAATCTGATGGAGCCCAAGCAAAACAAGTCATTCCGTTCACCTCTGGATCGAGGAATCCCTACTCTCAACCAACAATGACAAGAAATAGTCCCGTGTCACAGATGAACAACTGCACCCAACCACGTCCAAACTCAGCTAGCCACACTCCTCCTCCTCCTCCTCCTCCTCCTCCTCCTCCGTCGAATCTCACTCAAGATCAACTAGCAAGGATGGAAGAAAATCGAAAACGTGCAATTGCAATACGAATGAAAAGGCAAAACAGTCCATCTATTAAATTTTGATTGGATCAAATTAATATAGGTATAGATTTGTCACTAATCTAGTTTACTACAGGACATAATATTCTACTACTATCATACCGCACTCAGCAAACGGTTTCTTGATTCTTGCCTAGAGGTACAACAAAGACACACAGACCCAACCACCGCAAAACGCTATCGATAATCCCAACTACTCCTCACCGTCAGCAATTTTGTTCTTCAGGTTTGAGTTCAGTTCCTTCAACTCATTTCGAATATCCTTCAAGATTTGATTGGTATCATCATTGCCGAATCCCCGTTCCATCATGCCAAGAGATGGAGCGGCATACACCTGTCCACCACCGGCAGCCGTAGCACGTTTCATTGACCAAACTAACTTCTTAAACCCCAACGGATCCTTCAAACCCGCGATGGTCAATTCGTGCATCCTTGCACCATTGTCAGGATTGACATTACCACTCGACGCAGTATCCACACTCACGACTGAGTATACATTATTAATACAGCAGCATGTTGCCCCGGCAGCTTCGGTGATATCACAGTCCGTAATCTTATCGAATGGGATCGTCTTACTTTCTTTACCTGCATCTTGACATGCAAGACCACAGAATCGATGACGTTTGTCTCTCACGAACTTAATCCCGTCGCGTGTAATGGCAATATGCTGCGAGTATACATCCCAATCAATTTGATTTCGGTAGCAGCATGGGTAGCAGCATAAACTGCTCAAGCAGGGAAACAAACATAAGCTTCCTACGAGCATGGTGACGCTCGCAACGGTTTTTTGGAATGTTGCGACTTGTTCGTAATCAAAGTCGAACACGGCAATCAAACCATCCTCATTGGCAAAGAATTTATCCTCCCACCGTAGCGACTTCACCATTTTGCTTGTTTCCTCGTCCATGGTTGGTTATCGATATCTTCTCGTTAGACGCTCTCTATCTATGACACCTCCGAATCTGTCGTGCACATCGTTTGGGCTCAAGTAGCAAAGCAAGAGCATTGTCAGGTCTCGAAGTCTCTCGAAGTGTTGAACAATATATCGGAGTGTAGTAACAGGGGCAGGTAGACTAGTAGTCCGGGAGGATACGATCATAATAGTTACGACAGGGCAGATAGAGAAATAAGTGACGGCAGGTAGAGGAGTTGTACAGGCGGAGACGAATAGTACTATCAAAGGGCGGTGGAGAATGAATTATTGGGCGCAAACTTGCTCCAGAGGAAGCACCAGCAGCTGCCCCATCACAAATGGATGTTCGCCAAGTAATTCCAACACTGCTTGTGAATGCAATTCGAAAGACTTTCCACCCGGACACTATCCGCCAAAGAAATCCTCGACCGAACAATGAAAATAATGCAGGAGGACAAAGAACTACACAACCCCTTCATGAAATGGATATCTCCGACCTGTGGAAGCAAAGCCATTCCCCGAAGTCAGACGATAACAAATTATAATCGTCAAAAAAGACAACAACTGTGTCATGGAAGCAGAACCAACACAGTCGCTATAATTCTCAGCACAAAACGTATCTATCTGAGTTGGTGAAATCATCAATGCATGGAAATACTAGGTAGGTGGTGGAAAATGAATGAAATAAGAAGGTGAAGAAAATTTACACTGACAAAACATAAATTATCATATGAATTTTACTGCACACAAACCCGATGCTATTATTTAACGATATGAATACTCTTAATTTGAGTTACCACCTTCATTCTCAAGAAGTATCCACACTCCGCACAAATAGTGTGGATAGGTGTTACTTGATTGTCCTCCTTTCTGTTATCAGTAATGGATTTAATACTCTTTCTTTCATATGAGTGCCGGGTTCTTCTTCTTTGCATTCTTGTCACCACCTCCAACGACATTCTCTTGACGTTGTCTCTTCCTGGACTTCTCCTCTCCAATGTCATCATCATCATCATCATCATCATCATCATCTTTATTTCTGCTATCAGTAATGGATTTATTACTCTTTCGTACATGTTCTTTCAGTTTATTACGCGTGGGAGGTGTGGTAGTACTCGGATGAATAATACTCGTCTTTTGGAATAAACCACAAATAATCCATCGATTTTTAACAAACAAATCATTCCCCATCGTACCCGATTGGCGTACGCGTAACCCGACATATGGATTCATACCAAATATACATTGTTCTTCAAATTCATCTTCATAATGCTTGTTGTTGTTGCAATTGCTATTGTCAATAGGATAATCAATTGCCTCGAGAATACCACGTGATACTGTACTAATATTAATATATCCTCCATCTAATAGAACCTTTATGTCGGCATACCCCTCAAGTTCAGTATTCGTCGTTACTAAAAATGGTATAGGTCCACCACCCACATTATCACAAATTGACAAACAGGATGCGTAGGATAATGCACTAGACCAATGATAATCAGGACAGGAAAATCCTGGATTGAAGAATATAATTACATCTGGAGGTGGTAGTAGTAATTCCTTTGTATTATTGTTGTTGCTGCTGCTGCTGATTTTGCTGCTGCCATAATTGCAGCACTGTGTTTCAATGATCAACATTGACGACTTTGTTGCAGTAATTGATGACTTCTTCTTCATTGAAAGGCTGCTGGTATCATAATTCATAGCAGTCGTTATTGGTATCTTCATTGCACTACTACTATTACGACTACTATTACCACAATTTGGCCCAATGAAGATACAACGTAATGTGATAGATGGAACTTGTAATAATTCTTCAAGGTAGGTAATAAGATTTGTGGATGCCTCAGTGTAGGCATCTAACACGTCCACACTACTACTGCTACTATTACTACTACTGCTACTGCTGCCATCCCAACCCCATAATTCCGATTCTGTCGTTGCACCTACAATATGCAATACAATCTCTGTTGTTGTAGCACTACTATTCTGTCGTTTCTGACTTTCCTCATTACCACTATTACCAAATGCCGTAGTTCGATCACGTTTCCCCCTCCTACTACTATTACTATTCTTCGCGGATGTGATTGGCACTGGTGATCGTATTGGTGACTTAACATCCACAGCTTGTCGTGCCCGCCGGGTCATGGCCTCAACGAACCATGTTGGACCTTCTGATAGTATATTAAATAATGTTGCCGGGTATGATTCACGTTCTGTTTGATTGCGATATATTGCCGCCTCTTTCCTTTCTGTATTGTTGTTATTGCTATTGTTTTTGCTATTGTGAAGTTGAAGTAATTCTTCATCCTCGGCATCTTCATCATCATTGCACAGCCTTAGTAAGGAACATATTATAGGTGAATGTCCATAACTCTCTGTATTCTCCTCACCGGTAGTATCAGTATTATTATTGTTATTTATGGGTGTTGCATCGTCTGTGCGACATTTCGCCGAACAGTACAATACACGATGACATCCCTGACATGCCACTCCAGTTGGTACTCCCTCATTGTTCTTCTTGTTCTTGTTTGATGCACCGCTGCTTGGCGATGACTTCTCAAGCTGGATACCACAATTCAAACATTGATGAAAACCAAGACGGACATTTTCTTCTGCCTTCTCATTACTACTACCACTTCCGTCCAATAAACGAATGATACCAGGATGACATGTCAAACGTGTTGCTTGTTCGGGCAGGGCCGTGCCTAGACCAAGTGAGGCGAGGAGGTCCATACCTTCAATGAGATCGATTGTCGCCCCGCCAAATTGAAAACTAACGAACTTATCACGAAGATGGTGATATCTTTCAAAAAGATGAATGGAAATTATAATCGTACAGAAGATGAAGATACCAACACTAACAATCAAGAAGCAGTCAAGTCATCCTCTAGCGGAGAGTACTACGCAAAAGGATGTGCCGAGCTTGCAACTGAGAGTGCATTGACTCTTGCCAAGATTGAACACGTGAGTAGAATCTGGGGGTTGGGGGGGGGTGGGGGATACTCATGCTCTTGTTCCGACGAAGATAGTCCGTACTGATGATTGGGGTGGGGGATGTTGCATTGACAGTGATGTTTCACCCCTTTTTTTTGGCACAAATAATAATAATTATCAATCACAACAACTTTTCTTTCTCAAGCGACTACGGCTAACAAAGACGAACGAGCGTCTCGTAATCGTATTAGTCGGTCTTCCAGGTCGGGGTAAGTCCTTCATTGCACGAAAGTTACAAAATTTCATCACCTGGCGGGGGAGTGAATGTCGAGTATTTAATGTGGGGAAATATAGACGTACCGTGGCTGCCGGTGCATGCGATGCCAATTTCTTTGACACGAAGAATGCCGACTCATCACGTCTACGGCAGGAGGCGGCGAGTGCGGCAATGCGTGACATGCTGCTTTGGCTCGACCATGAGGAGGATGGTGGGGTAAATATTAGTAGTGGAGGGGTGGTACTGAGTCCTACTGCAGCAACAAATAATGGCACGGTAGTAAAGAAGGATCGCATAGGAATTTTTGACGCGACCAATTCCACTAGAGAACGACGAATGTGGATCCTAAAGGAATGTACCTGTAATACTACTCGTGCTGGTAAGCCAACTGGCGTAGTCTATGTTGAGAGTATATGCGACGATAAAGATCTGCTTCATGAGAATTACATGACCAAAGTGACCAACTCACCCGACTATGCAGGTATGGATACGAAGACGGCCATGGCAGATATTATAAAACGTGCCGCATTGTACGAGGAGGCATATGAGACCATTGACGACGATTCTTTGAGTTATATTAAGTTGTACAACCTGTCGTCTAAGATGCTCGTGAATCATATTTATGGGAGGATTGCAAAGAGCATCGTGCCTGCATTGATGGCGTGGAATATTGGGACGCGACCTGTCTTCATTTGCAGAGCTGGGGAGACCATGGATGTAGAAGAACGTAAATCGCAACGTCTTATGATGAGTCGTTCGGAAAGCTTAGGTTCGAAGGGTGTGGCATTCCGTGATGCACTATTCGAATACATGAGAGATGAGTGTTTGGACTTCATCCATCGACGGAAACAAGCAGCATTTAACCCGAGCCAGAGTACGGGAACTGGTACGAGTATCAATGGCAATATGAATCGTAGTATTTTCAAGAGCAGTAGCGGTAATTTGGACTTCTTGTCTGAGGTTTTGGAAGAGATGGGGGAGGAGGAGGAGGATGTTTACCTTGGAATTGATGGGGTCACACCTCTACCCTTTCCTTGCTACATCATGTCGTCAACCATGCCACGAGCTCGTCAAACAATCGCATGGGAGGGCATGCCTTATTCAGTTCATATGATGTCAAACTTGAACCCACTCGACAAGGGTGACTTCACTGGCAAGGAATTGGAGGACATTGCAGTAGAGCATCCGGATTGGTACGAACAGCTTGTACTGAATCCATTCCATACTAGATTTCCAGGAGGTGAATGTTATGGCGATTTGACCAGCCGTCTCGAATCTGTTGTGGTTGATATCGAACAGCAAGTTGGTCCAGTTCTAGTCGTCAGCCACATAAGTATCCTTCAGGTGTTGGTGGCATACTTCAGGGCCACGCCTGTCGAGGACTGCACTTCGATCGCCCTCCCTATGAACACTGTTATCAAGTTCACTCCATCGAAAGGTGGCGGATGGCAGGAGTCTCGAGCTAGTGCCGTAATTTCTTCGAGCGGGTCGCATTGCGACTTGCAAAGTATGGATGACACTTTGCATTGGGAGCATAAGACACCTGTGGGAATGTCAATGGAAAAACGTGTGATGAGAGAAAATAATCAACCAGAATATGTGGGTACCTGGTCTGTGCCCTCGGCGCCGTCGATACCAACTCTACCGATATGGGGAGATCATTGTAAATCCTCATCAATGTAGAGGTAGTGCTAATAATCATCGATTGTCTTGTGTCGAACTATTTATTTACTTGTTTACTGTGGAATTTAGCCTCCCTCAAATATTCCTGTTGTGGATACTCCTACTCTAACTGCGTGTCAAATGAAAGCAAAACCCGTTGCTCAATTTAGCAGTTCCAGAGATTTCTCTTCTTCTTCCAACAGTTTGAAGTGGATGAAAAGATCCCTTGCTTTGCTTCTCATTTCCGCACACGAATTATTGTAGGCTGTCAAAGTTGCATCAATTGCATCTCTACTACCATAACCTTGTTTGAATACAATAAACAAGGTAGACATGGCACGAAAACAGCCAGCAGATGCCGCAATCCTAAAGTGTTTTATCGCTCATTCCTTATTTCCAGCATTCGCCTCCATGACTCCAAGGTTACACCGTGCCCCTTCATTCCCTGCCATAGCCGCGGCCTCAAAGTGGAACAGGGTCTTCTTGAAATCTCCCCCACTATGATAAATGTCAGCCAGAAAACAATGCGCTTTACTTGAACCAAGCTTAGCGGCCCTAGCATAAAGCTCCATTGCTTTCACGCAATCCTGTTGCAAACCTCCCAATCCATGGTTATAATAACCACCCAGTTCACAAACTGAACTGGCATCATTTGCCTCCACCCGCTTCATCATTTCTCTAACTTTTTCTTCATCTGTTTTGCCTTTTCTATCTGCGTTGCAATAAGGACATTGCTCTAAGAGTCCAGTCGTGGCAAATGAGACTGCACACCCTCTACAAATACTTTTCCCGCAACATTCGTAGTAGTGCTCCATATCCACAATATTAGCCAACTCCGCATGAGCAATTGCATATTCGTTTATCGGTACAGACGATATTGTCGCTGGAGGAAGTGAGATACAAGATAACAATTTTACCGGCATTGGTAGAAAGCAGATTGGGCAGTCCTCCTTGGCGGGCGGGTCCTTGAACAGCGCCCTGTCCCGTAGCTTGGCGGTCCGTCGTTTGCATTCGATTTTGTGCGTCGACCAATGACTCCTTTGACACGTAGGATTGCAATATTTGACGAGCAAACACGACCCGCATGTCTTGAGGCTATCGCCCCCTGCAATGCCACACTCGGCGCAGCAGTGGGCCGTCGCATTGGCCACTTCCATGCCCTCCCTCCTCCGATCCGCGAACGAGTTTTGTTGGGCGACCAATGACGTCCCGCCATATTCATATGCCTTGACTGCGTAAAACAACCACATGCCGGACGAATTCACCGTACGAGTACGCGTCAGCGGCGCGGCCCCTCCGCCCATACCCACCGCCACCTTGACGATGGGCAAGAGCAAGAAGAAGTCGGGGAAGAAGAGAGATGCTTGTGCAATGCCACAACAGCGTCGTATTGAACTGAAACTTCATCCGTCATCAACGCTGAACGATCTTCGTCGCAACGTCCTTGCATCGTACGATGTTCCTGACGCTGCTAGAAATGCCTATGATGTGTCATTCCTTGGTGGATTTCCACCACGTCCCATGTGTGATGGGAAGGATGGGGATACAACGATATACGAGTTAGGAATACGACCGAATGAGAGTCTTATTGTTAAATTCGTTCTGGTTGACGAACACGATACTCACGCGGAGGGAAGTGCATCGACGACGACGAGCAGCGAAGACAACAGCTCTCAACAACCAGATACATCATCATCATCATCATCATCATCATCATCATCTAATAATAATTTAGGTGGTCGAGAAAAGCGTGCATCGGCCGTTGTGGCCACGGCAAGCTTTCGTGATGTTATTGCCGCACAGGACGCGGCAATGAAGGCATCATCATCTACCAAGAATAAGAATGGATCCAATAGAAATGCAGGGAGTAGTAAACGAATTGCCACAACGCTTGGTGGAGGAGGTTCTGTGACTGCAGGAGTTAAGCGACCAAAGCCAGCGCGTATGGAGGGGACGGGATTTCGTCTGTCAGATGGCAAATCGTTCGCTGGTTCATCATCACCGGCGATGGTAAAGAAGAAGGGTAGTAGAGAGGGCGAAGGAGCATTCAAAAATGAAGACGACATTGCAAACAGACTCTTATCATCATTGGGTGGTGGTGGTGGGGGGAACGTTGGGAAATATCTTCGATCGGCTATGCGAAGTGCAGTAAGTAAGTCATACGAGGCTTCTCGTGCTTCTGTACGAGTTGCATCCGTCGATGCTGGTGAATATTCACTTCAAATAGTCAAAAGTGGAACAGTCATGGTAGGTGGTGGTGTGGTATTGGGCACGGCGAACGATCATCGGAAGACAGAAGAGGGTGATGATACTGTTGATCATGACGTTGAGCTCGGCAGGACTTTGTTCGTCGCGTCCTATTCCAAGGGGATGGATGGAAGAGGCACATACGAAGAGACGGTGGAAATTATTGGACTGGCTATTCTACGGAGTGTACTGGAGTCGGTATACAATACTGATCCGTCGTCGAACGATGACGACGAGTATGGTCCACCAAAAACTGAGGATGGTCGACTGCATCCTGTCCTCATAGCTCAGCTATCACCCCGTGTATTCTGGTCATTAGTGTATCACTGTGGCGGCGGCGACGACGGCTCGAGTGGTGGTGAGGATCGACAACTCACAGCCCCGAGGCCATGCGTTGAGGATATGCTACGAACGGTATTGCCTCAGTTGGATTGGTCACATTTAGATCGTGGGGGAAGATTGCGAGCATTGAGTGAAAAGGCGAGAGAGAATTTGAGGCAGACTACTGCCAATAAAGAGTCTCAAGATGATGATGATGATCACGCTGAAGCCAGGGTAAAAGCCATCGAAGACTTGGCAGAATCGGTGTTGAATGCTGCTGATGAGGAGGAAGAAGTCCACTTGACTGAGAGTGAACGCAGAGCTAGGGCCGCATTGGCACGATTCGGGAATGACAAAGATGCTAATACGACAAGCAGTCTCAAGACAGATGTGTCGTCTTGCGAAGACAATTGGACTTTAGTTACACCAATCGAGGATGACATTGATGAATTGATGGAGTGTATCATGGAGTGCAAACCCGAAGAAGGAGATACCTACAACGAGGAGGCTGCAGGACGTTGGGCAGGACTGTTGATCAAAAGCGATGTAAGAAACTGGAGAGAAATGGCTAATTCCGATCCTGAATACATTTACTCACTGATTGGCAATTGTTCAGTCACGAAGATTTTGCAAGAGACAGTCGAACAATGGGTAGATGCTGCTCGTATCCGCTCACTCGAAGAGATTATGCTTGATATACTTGATAGTGATCAAGACGCATTGGGAGCTCTTCAAGACAAGGCTCGATCATGCAGTCCACGTGATTTGATGCTTTGGAAATCTGCCCCGGCGATGCTAATTGATGCTGTTTCCCTGCCTGATGAACGAAGGTGGGAGGAGGCTGACGCAGTACGATGGATAAGTCGTGCCAAAATTGCATTGAGTACATGCCCATGGCTTAAGGATTATAATTTTAATTCATAAAGCATTACTACGGCCATTAGCTTCCTATTTCTGTTTTATCTTGTATCGCCCACTCATGTTCTCAATTTCTTCGTAGGTTGTTGAGGAGTATCTTCATTGTTGTCGTCGTCGTCATCATCCTCCGTTTCACTGTCACCACCTCCTCCTCCTGTTTTGATTTCCCCTTCATCTACCCCGTCAGCAGTAGCAAGCCTCTCCAATTTGCTCCCACCCGCAGCCCACACTCCCGCAACAGGAGTTGGACCATAATCATCATCATCATCATCATCATCATCCTCTGACTCGGTCTCACTATTCCCCCCTCCAAGATGACTCCTATTGGCACATTCAATTCGTTTTCCCTCCTCAATGTCTTCTTCCAATTGTCGTTTTCGCTGTTGTTGTTCCTCCATCTCTTTCATTCGTACCTCTCTAGCAATTTGTACAGCTGCCAAATTCTGTCCATACTTATTACCAAATATATTTCGGGGTTGACCGACGCCACTCGCACATCCACGGCATCCCGTCGTGGGGTCCACGGCCAATCGTTGTTCGGGCGATCGATCCTTTAGCGGCACGCGACATATAGACGTCGTGCCGAATTTATAATTGTTGGAATTGATAGTGTACGTCGAGCACAATCGTTCATAGCCGATCTTTTTCCATTTGGCAATCAGCGCCGCGTCGACCAACTTGTTCTTGATACAGTAGTCGTACACCACCTTGCTAATTTTAGAGTGCGCGTAATACATGTCGTAGACGTATCGCGAACGTTGCCAATTGATCTGATGGACGGGCCACATGGATTCGGTATTGCGTTTGTTGGCATTCGATTCGCGTACCTTATCCCGCAATTCATTCTCCAGCGAGGATAGGACGGGCGCCAGGTAGGCAAAGCCTTTTGGTGGCTTCTTCGCCTTGGGATCCCAACGATTCGCCATGCCGGGCAGGGATCCACCAGGTGGTGTCTATGTTGTGTGGAAGAGTGCCGCACCACCCCCCACAAACCAAAAAAAAAAATAGCGCTCCCCATTCTCGATTTACATGGTTGTAATCCTGTCGTCATCGCTGCCAAGGTTCTGTTTCGTTGTCAGGGTGGTGTTAAATGCTAGGTCCAGCGTACATCATCATTCAACTGCCAATTTGAGACTCTACTTTTTTACATTCAATCGTAAGCAGCTGAAGATGACAAGACGTAGTGGATCGGAGTAAAGTGTCTCCAAACTCTAAGTAGTTTGCGTGAGAGGTATCCACGTGCCGCAGCTCATTTAGCGAGTGATCAACGCTTAGCAAAGTATCTTCAACAAAATCCGTCAGATGATGAACGAGTCGGAGGAGGAGGAGATACCATGAACGTGGATGCCCCCAGCAATGACGCAAACGAGGAGGAAGGGGAGGACACGAACGGGGAGGAGAATACCTCACTCGACGCCCACGACGACACACCGACCGACGATTCGGGGGATCCACCAGCCGATTTGTGGGACCTCAAAAAGATCTACACTACGAAGGACATTCTCAAGTCCAATGCGGTGAAGTGCATGGGGGATAAGTGCCGCCTCGTGGCGTGTTCCATCTGGTCATCGAACCTCAATCCCGAAGAGCCGTGGTTTTCTTGCCTTGGTAAGTTGCTGTGTACAATTATGTGTTGTATTCGACTTCTCCATAATATTCGAGACGACATCTCATCGACCCTCCCTCACCCTCACGCCCACTCCTCCTCTCCCACTAGACTGCCAGGAAAATGACTTCAATGGTTGGCCCGAGGACAAGTTACCCGTCCATCTAGACGACGAATGGCGCAATACGGTTCGTGATAAATGTACCGATGATGATGATCCAGTTATGCCGAATGTACCACGAGTGCCCGGTGGGGATCCGACAACAGCATGTCCAAGCATGTCATCCGATGCAGATGCCACTGATGATAAGGAGGAAGAGGGAGTTGGTGGAATGTGGACACTGACAAAGATTTACACCCTGAATGAATTGAAGAAATCCAAACCGATCATGTGCTCGAATGAGGACTGTGATCTTGTCGCGTGTAGTAGGTGGGAGTCGACTGAGGGTGGAAAGCCATGGGACTCATGTCTCGATTGTCAGGCAGCGTAAGTGGATATGCAGTGTTTGTATTCTCTACCGCGTCATTTGTATTCTAATCCTATGATTCATGTCGTCATTGCCATCATCATTTCTTATCGCTCAGTGACTACAATGGATGGCCTGGTAGAGACGAGCAAGAACTTCCGGTCGATTACCTCGCGGAAAAACATCGTCGGCTCATTGTTGAGAAGTGCTCGAATCATCCGGATCCTGCCATGCCAAATGATGATCCTCCTCCTAAGAAACGCAGGTGTGGACGTCCGTTGTCTACCATCGTCAAGAATACGAAAGTGATGACAAGAAAGAGGAAAACGAAGAAACCGAGGACGTTGCAAGATGCACTAGATGATAGCGACCATCAAAAACGGATTGCAATAGTGACTGCTTTTGCTGTGTTGTCTACCACCAACACAAGCGAGCAAGTGATTACTGCTTTGTCTAGTACGACCACCATCGACGAGCAAGTGATTCCTGCTTCGATTAGTACGATCGCCATTGACGCGTCTTCTGTGTTGACGACCATTGGCAGCAGCTTGTCTACCATCAACACCACAAGGCACTATTCTGCTGTCTTTGGTGATGGATCTGGTACTAAAGTTGGGTGTATTTGTTGCAATGAAGTCAATGAGAACAACAGTCGTTGGAGTGGTGCAAAGTTGGAGACTTCGTTCAATTTCCTTGACATTCCTGAGATTCAAATCCCAATCTGCATCCATGATAGAGAGTTGATTGTATAAGCAGCAAAGTTGATGAGGATGCTTCCAGGATATCGCACCGACCCACACAGATTTGCAACGGTGAATTACTACATTTGGATTATGTTGCAACTGGATCCTCAATTGGTGTCATACGTTCCTATTCTTATATTCAAGTGTACTACGATTCGACTACAATTGAGTTTGGCAAATTGGGGTGCGATGAAAGTTGGATCCAATCCAAATGAATGTCCTTCCTTCGTCGCTGGAACAGCTATCTCAGAAGTTCTCGCTCGTAACACGAACAACACGATCAACTTTGGTACAGGCCACTCATATGCAGCAATGTGTGCCCGGACGGTATGTCGAAATGACGGCGATGGTCATTGTGATGCATGGACCAGCGACGAAGCAGCTTTTGGAGCACCAGTGATTAGGATATTTACTAACGTTTGCGCTCGAATGAATATTCCTGCTATCGTCATATGCTTGGGTGGGAGAGGAGGGTGTGGACAGTTCTTCAACGAATATGCTGAAGAAAGGATGCTCTTTCATGGTACCTGTGATGAAGACATCATGCGTAGTCGTGTACATGTGATTGATAACGGAATGCACTTTTCGAACCTGACTAATTGGCAATATCGGATGTGGAGCAGAACTTACAAGCAGGTATGTCACTATAAATTATGTATTGTTTGTTGTCAAGATCAAACTTATGTCATGTATTGTATGTGCCTTCTGTTTTCAGATTGAATATGTCAGTCGGAGCACGTTTCTGATCGATCAAGCATTGAAGTCTTTCCGCGAAACCGCTTTGTCTCTATCATGCATTGAACGTAATATTCAACTTCCACCGCAAATTGAGTTTTATGCATCACTTTGTGCTAATGACAGTATCTTGTTTTGTCAAGACATCAATACAGTGGAAGGTCTTAATCGTGCGGCAGAGGCTGATCTCATGATTCGTCGTGCTCATGGTGATCGCTCTCGTGAGACTAGGAACCGAGTCGTGGAAAGGCGTCAAGACGCAATGTCAAATGAAGAAGAGAGGGATGTATCTTTCGAGGAGGCGGCTTCGTCTTTGGGTAGAGATGGTAAGAAGAAAGCTGTAGAGAATCGTCAAGACAAGTTGAAATTAGAACATCCCGACGAGGATGTATCTTTCGAGGAGGCGGCTTCGTCTTTGGGTAGAGATGGTAAGAAGAAAGCTGTAGAGAATCGTCAAGACAAGTTGAAATTAGAACATCCCGACGAGGATGTATCTTTCGAGGAGGCGGCTTCGTCTTTTGGTAGAGATGGTAAGAAGAAAGCTGTAGAGAATCGTCAAGACAAGTTGAAATTAGAACATCCCGACGAGGATGTATCTTTCGAGGAGGCGGTTTTGTCTTTTGGTAGAGATGGTAAGAAGAAAGCTGTAGAGAATCGTCAAGACAAGTTGAAATTAGAACATCCCGACGAGGATATAACTCTCGAGGCGGCGGCTTCGTCTTTAGGTAGAGATGCTATCAAGAAAGCTGTAGAGAATCGTCGAGACAAGTTGAAATTAGAACATCCTGACGAGGATATAACTCTCAAGGCGGCGCATTCATCCTTGACTGCGGATGGTGGCAGAGGCTCTCTTGGTGTTGCAAAGAAACCTGACGAATCCAATACTCAATGGATGATGCTTGAGTCGTTGTCTCTGGTTTCGTTCCAGCCACGAGCCACGCAAACTAAATCCAACCTCATCACAGTACTACATTATCATGAATTTTTTGGGACTCTAAGATCTGCTCAAAGACTTAATAGATTCAATGACTATTACACTGCAGCCAAGACGTCAAAGAATAATAGTCATGAGTTTCCCATCGAAAATCCCTTGTGGAAATTGTCGCTTTCAAAGAGTAGGCCTGAAGGTGTATCGAATAAATTCACTCAGGAGGAGTTTAATGCGACCGCTGCAGATCGGAAGAAGGGAGCGGAGAGGTCTGCGAAACGCAGGAGGAAGGCAGCGTAAGACGAGTACTGAAAGGATGCGACATAGTTTCGAGAAAAGGTTCAACTAACAAAACTAGTAAATGATGAGCCTTTCCTAAAGTAGCGTTGCATTTTGCAATCACCACATCACCACTGACACCATTTATTCAAGCATTAGATGCAATAAGCGCCACGGACGAATTGGATACGTCAGCTGCTCATTAATCGAGATGAATGTTAGTCTATTATTGGTATCACATAGTGACGAACAACTGCGACGCCTTTGTCATAAAACGGTTGGATTACGTTATAGTCGGGGTGGCATAAATTAGGATAGCGAGGGTTGAGCATTCCTCCCACCATAATTTCAACCCAAAATCTCGTAAGGTTTGATACACAGACAGCTCGAACCATGGTTAACGACAATTTGTGAGCAAACTCCCCCAAATTCTCCTCAAATGCTACCAAAAAGAATGGGTTATCCCCCAGATTCCACACCAGATTCCCACGATTCCGGTGAACGGCATGCAGGCATGCAGTGTAGTTGATTGTCGTCATGCTTAACCGCGACGGCCACCCAATAATAACAAGGAAAGAGAGCCCGTCGAAGGGGCTACACGCAGAGTAATTATTTACCACCAACAAAATCGCTCGCGACGATGAGTAAGGATCGAGGAGAAACTCGACATGATCATGATGATACACGTGACAACAATGCGACTGCATCGGTTGATAATGATGATGATGTCTTGGGACTGCTTTCTGCCACCCCAATGAAGAGTAATCTGGGTGAATGTTCAATTTCTGTCCTCGAGGAGATTGATACCTGGTTTGCTCTGGAGGATGTTCATACAAATATTGGAGAGGGCGTGTCACCATCACACCCCGCCGCAAGCGCCTCCGTGGGACAATCATCTTCCTCATTTACACACGATAATAGCACCGGTAACGGGGGGTCAAACGAAAAGAAGAAAATGTTTGCTGCATTCCGTAGTAGAAGGTCGTTGTCGCATCTCGCCAAGTCAAAGACAACAACATTGTCAGCATCATCATCATCATCATCGTTGTTGTTGGACGAGTATTTGACGTCCAATTCTGATAACATCACAGTCCCTAATCCATTGGCAAAGTCCAATAATAGTATGCAGCAGCAGCAGAAAACGTTGGTCTCTAATCCAATATTGGATTCTCAATTGGTCCCTAATCCAATTCTTGTAGTGGATCAACAGCAGACAAATGATTTGGTCGTTACCGCGGGGATAAGAAACGACAGTATTGTTGTTGCTCAACAGCCCGTGATGCCATTGACATCTGTGATAACAGAGAATTCCCCGGGAGGAGAATTGAAACAAAAGTCTCCCCCACCGCCAGCTGTGGAGGAATCAATGATCGTCCCTAACCCTCTACTTATTCCTCATGAAGAGCAAAAGCAAATTCGTACATGTGCGGAATCATCGTTTGTAAAATCATCATCAAACAATAGCAGCAGCAGCAGCAGCAAAAGCAAGACCAAAAAGGGCAATCCCTCCACCGTACATGTGTCCACAACGGCATTGTATGAAGTCGTCGATAGACTATTCGCCGATGCAAATAAGAATACTGTTACCGTCAAGGATATTGTCCAATCAGTTGCCAATTACTTTCATTTACCGAAAGTTCACAAGAGTATGAAGAGATTAATTAAGACACGATTGACTGATCTAATGGTCCAGTCTAAGGTTGTTATTCGGTGTAAGAATGATAATGATATTAATAATAATTTACAAAATGATATTGTTGATGATGGGGGGAGGGAAGAATTGATTGAACAATCTTTGACCAATTATACCATCGGCGTCGAAGATGGCGTTGACGTTCGCAATAGTAGTAGTAGTAGTAGTAGCGACCTTGGTACGAGTAAGGAAGACACTGAGTTAACGATTACGCCAGTGACATTGCCAGCTATATCTGCTGCTCCTCGCAAATCTAGATGGGGCCCGCGTGTAGTTAGCATTATCAATGGCAATGATTCCAACCAACATATTGACACAAGCACTACGTCCGCGACTAATGATATTAGTTGCATTAGCGAGATTAACAATCACATCGATCATGATGAAGTGGACCATGACGAGAATAATAAAAATAGCAACGAAGAGAAGAATGACAATACTAATGTTGCTAAATATAAACATCGACCATCATCGTTCAAGAATGCTGATGAGGCACTATGTGCATTAAAACGAATAAGAGAAGCCCGAGCAGCGGCACGTGTAGTTGTTGATCTCTCTCAAGATGATGATTCGACAACAATTGACGAGAGCAGGAGTGTGGTGGCAAAGTCTGCCGAAAAGAATGGCAACAACAACAACAATAATGATGGTGGTGATGACAATGACCAAGGTGCGATCGATGATGCATTAACGCTATGGCTAGGTACTGACTTATTTTTGAATGATGATGTTGATTATCAAGTTGGTGGTGATGATAGTCAACAAGAGTCCACCGTCATGTTGCGGAGTAATAGACATCAGGAGGAGGAGACAGATGGTAACAACAAATCAACGACGACCGCGGAGTATGATATTGAGTCACATACGATGAATGCCCATGATATGGATGATTTCTTTGCCAAGGTTGCGGAGAAGGATGATTTAGCATCGGTTGCGACTGAATCGACGGGAATATCAGGAGGCACGGCGATAGATTCATTAATGGCCATGTCTCCACCATTATTTATTGATGGTGATGAATTCGATTCACCAATCAAATTTAATCATGATTTGCATCTCGAGGAAAACGAGGCAATGACTTCGGAACCAAGTAGTGAAAATGTGCCGGAGAAGAATGGGACGATTACGACGGAGTCAAGGTCACAGGAAAATGAGGCAGTTACCATGAAACCAAGCACCAAAATGCCGGAAGAGAGTGAGGCCAATACTTTAGAGTCAAGTAGCAAACTAATGGAAGAGAGTGAGAGGAATATTTCTGAGTCAAGTAGCAAGGTGCCAGAGGTTAGCGAGGCAAGTACGTCAGAGTCAAGTACCAAAATGTCAGAGGAGAGTAAGGGGAATACCTCAGAGTCAAGTAGCAAATTACCAGAGGAGAGCGAAGCCAATGCTTTGGAGCTAAGTAGCAAGATACCAGAGGTGAGCGAGGCAAGTAAGTCGGAGTCAAGTAACAAAATGCCAGAGGAGAGTGACGCGAATACTTTAGAGTCAATAGGCGAAATCTCAGACGCAATAGAGATATCGGAAAGCAGGCTTCCAGAGTCTATTGGAGCAATGGATAATTCATCATCGGTGGTTGTGTCTTCTGCTGTAGAGTTTAATGAAGGCGCTAATGACAAAAATGAAGCATTGACAACTGCCTCGCTCCCATCAAATGACAATATACCAATAGAGAAGATTGCAGTGACTTCATTCGAGCCGTCAAGAAATGAGGAGATGAACGATGTGGATGAGGAGATCGACGAGGAACAAATCAGAGATTTTTGTACGATGCTCGATCGGCTTGGAAGCCCTCCTGATGAGGTTGCCATTAACAATCTATCCATGGTGGCCGAGGACTTTTCTTCGTCCGTAGAGTCGGCGTCAACAATTTATTTTAGCATCCACGACCTACTTGTTGATCGGACCTCGCCTGGTATATCGAATCCTGATCGCAAATTACCGCTTGTCTACGTAATCGACTCTCTGCTAAAGAATGTGAAAGGGGTGTACTCCGACATTATATGTGACGATGCTGCTAATTGGATGTCGACGGTTTACGATATATTTGACAAGGCCAATATGGATGATGAGAAGGCAAGTCTTAGAGAGATCTGGAATACATGGAGGGAGCTCGATCTCATCAAGGATGAAAAATGGCGAGAAATTGGCAAATGCTTTCTAGAGGCCAAAGGACTGTCGATGACACGGGCTAGGACAGAAGATAAAGTTAGCGTGGGCGACGCCGCTGAATGGAACAAGACACCAACAAATGCTAAATCAAGCGACGTTCAGAGTGGAGACGATGTTGCTTTTTCAGATGTCTTTGTGACACATGTTGAGGAGGTGATGATTCCTCAAACGTCAAGGCTACCTCCAAAGAAACGAGGCCGACCCCCGAAAAAGCCATCGTCGATGGAACGAGATACTGGGTGTAGGACCGATGAGCGAAATGAGACACGGAAGAATGCCGTCATTCCAGCTGCAGGTGCAGATTGTGATGATGATATCCCCTTAGACCTGCTAAAACAAAAGAAAAACGATGACGGTGAAGCAGACGCCGTCGAGGAGATGAATTGTGCATCGCCTAGGTCGACTGCTAGGCCAACTCAAAAGAAACGCGGTAAGGCATTGAAAATGCCGACGTCTTCAAAAGAAGTTGTTGGGGACGAGGTCAATAGGAGAGTCACGGTGCGTAAGAGGACCGCACCTCCTGTGGAAGAAAGTGGAATTGATAACGATTCCCCACCAGAGAAACACGCACGAACGAGTAAGGACGACGACAAAGTCGATGCTGCCGACGAGACGATAATTCCAGCTCCTATTCCACCTACGAAGCGACTGGTGAGGCCACCGAAGAAGCCATCGACAAAAGTAGTCGCCAAGGCCGGTAAGCAAGATGAGACGCCGAAGGATGCCTCTGTCTCAACTACAGAAGATGTATTCGACAACGATATCCGCTTGCAGCAACGATCGGAGGTAAAGAGTGTTAACAAAAATATTGCTGTCGTCAAAGACAAAGAGACGATACATTTACCCATAAAGCCGGCGTCGAAGCTAAATCAAAAGAAACGTGGCAAGGCATCGAAAAAGCCTTCGTCTTCAGAAGAGGTTGTTGGGGGCACCGTCGATACGAGAGCCGCGGTGCAAAAGAGGACAGCTCGTTCAATGGCAGAAATCAATATAGATAACGATTCCCCACCAGAGCAACACGTACGAGTGAGTAACGACGACGTCGTGGCCTTCAACGCTTTAGACGAAGAAATATCTCCAGCTCCAATGCTACCTTCAAAGAAACGAGGACGTCCACCGAAGAAGCCATCGTTGAATAAAAAAATTGCCGGGAGGAGAGCCGGTGAGCAAGTGATTACCGCTATTCCAGTTGCAGGTGAAGATTTTGATGATGATATGCCCTTAGACCAACTGAAGCAAAAGTATAACAACAACGGTGAAGATGACGCCATCGAGAAGGCAATACGCGCATCTCCAAAGCTGCCACCTAAGAGATTGGGAAGGCAATCGAAAAAGCTTACGCCGAGGGGAGAAGTTGCCAGTGATGAGGTTGACAAGGAAGACATGGCGAGCAGAGGACGCGAAGTGGTTATCGCATCGAACGAGGAACGGGGTGGAGAAACTTCAGTCGCCAATATTGCGAAGAGTAACCGACGATCCTGCGAAGAATCTCCGTCAAGCGGAGGTGGCAAGGGTGTGATTACTTTGTCGAAGAGTGATCAATGTGCAGGAACATTGAAGCTCGGTGTCACTGCTATGCCCACGACTACGACTATGACGACTCCTGTCAACTCTGCCACTATTCGACTGGCACGAGTGACCGTTGTGACTGATGTAGAGATTGCAGTGACTCCTAATACTACTTATACTCTACACGCAATGACTATGCTCGGCCGGATAAAGAAGGAAAAGGCCGCTATTTCGATTCAACGCATTACACGGGGAATATTTGGACGCAACATTTATCGACGAATGATAAAGGAGCTATGGGCTGCCATTTTAGTCCAGCGTGCTGTTCGAGGACACAGTGGACGGTGTACATCATATCAAAAGCGTATGGAGCGGGGGGCACAAATAAATATCGCTCGAATGATGCGTGGCCTATTTGCTCGTCGGAGATTCCTTGACGTCTGCAAAAAGAGAGAATGTGCTGCGACCAAAATAGAATGCTTGTGGAGAAAACATGCAGCAATTGTGTTGAGAAGTGCCCACCGACGACAAATGGAAGCATCCACGATGATTCAAAAATCAGCAGCAAGGGCAGGTCGATGTACTGTCGTAACAGATGTTGAAATCGCCAAAAGGCCTGCACGACAACCGAGACTAAATGGTAACCCTACCTTACCTGAAACTATAAATGTCCCTCTTGCTGTTGCAAAAGAAACTGAAATGCCATCTGGTAGACCGCAAAAGATTCCTGTTCATTTGTCTACAAATGAAGCAGTTGATGTGTCTTTTGTCAGTGCCTCTATCGATGCAATATCACATATTATGCCGGGGGAGATGGTCGATAAGGATAAGAATCATCATTCTACCAAGAGAGTACGTGATGAAACAGTACAACTCCCTGCCGACGAATTCCCGATTGGATGGGTTGTGAGGCAGAGACCTCGAGAAACACAAAAGAATGAGGGTGTTCCTAGGGTCGACCTTTTTTGGTACTCTCCCATTGAGAATTATAGGTTCCGCAGCAGGGTAGAGGTCCGTAGATTCTTGGAGTTGTTAGATATCTTGGATGGCGATGAAATGGCGGCCATGAAAAAATTCAAGGTCTCTTGACTTAACGATTACATATTACGGTAGAGAGCAGGTCAATATCCGCCTTAGAGCTAGTCGGCGTTACATTACATTACACGACAATCTAGGTTTGCTTGCATTCGATACAAAATTGTGCTGGTCTATTGTTAATAGGAAAAGAAATCTAAACATCCCAATCATCCAAGAAGTCATCGTCCGGCAAAATCTTGTCCTCGCTGTCCCCAAAATGCAACCGGTATGATGAGGATTTCTTTATATTCGATAGAATTGGAGTGCCACAATTTGTTGTTGATAACATCGAATCCTCACTCTCAGACCTGGCCTTCCGGGAATTGTACGTATCGAATTCTTCATCTCCATATCGTTCACGAGATGTCGTAATCGGTGTATCGTCACAGAGAGTACCCATATTTTGTGGCCTGTCAAAACGAAGCAGCTCAGAAGCTTTGGCATTTTCTTCTGACTCTGATGCGAAGGGAATGGCCCCAATGCTTGATGAAGGAGATGATGCATTCGATTCTGTTCTCTCCCCTTCACTACTTGACTTGTCAGATTCGTCCTGGACATTATGAATTGGTTGTACCGGTACATCCTCTATCACAGTTTTGAAAGAAGCTTCTGGGAACAAATTCTTACTACCAACTGCGCCGATCGATTCCACATTCTTTCCACCTGTGATTTCTCGCAAGAATTGAAGCTCATCCTTTGGCGTGCTTGGAGGCGGGCCCTTCTTCTCATCATTCAACGAGTCTCGTCTTGCCTTCCGCAACGATTCCTCCGCTGCCTCTGAAAAGTATGGAAGACTAGGGCGTCTATCATCAGTGCTTAGACTTGCCTTTGAAACATCCTTCCGAGCATTTTTGCAGTACTTTGATAGTGTACTATACCAAAGACGGTGCTGAGCCGGATTCGGACTTTGAATTCTCATAATTCGCGTTGGATGTTCGATGGTGATCCAACTGCCGGGAATATCCTGACTGAGAGCAATGATATCATTCAAAAATAGCCAACCACACCGTGATTCTTTTTCTGCCAAAGATGTCTTGTAATAACAAATGAGCAGGTCTTTCGATTGCTTGCCATCGCCATGCTCAATCGTGAACCATCTGCGATTGGAACTGGCGATTGGCAGAAGTGCTTGGCCTTTTTTGAATCCGTCACGTTTCTCCTGTGTCGAGATGAAGGCGTGTGTCAATGGGGCTTGCTTTGTAATATTCGCAACTTGCAAAAGAGCACAGATACTCACCTTGTTAAACCAACCTCGTAGCGAGGCGACCTCGTCATTGCTCGCCTCCATCCCGGTGGTGTCTATGAATGTTTCTGGGCCGAAGTTTTCCTTCTCCCAAGCTTTGCTGTGTTGGTGACAGCGATGTTATTCATTTCGAAATTAATTTTTCAGAGCAGCATTCGATTCGTGGCAGCGTTCGACGACGACGACGACGACGACAGCTATATCGGTGATCGGTGAGAATCGTCCTTCTTTGATTCGCGTTTCATTCTGTTTCACCGTAGTCTAATCGTCCTCATTCCAGAACGCTTCGATAGAGTGGAAAAGGATGAA
>Ga0247843_1003644_pt1 | contig 24687 bp, 26 predicted proteins | sample LaCruzMarch2017__FD_192420 | JGI IMG/M metagenome (GOLD analysis project Ga0247843, IMG submission 192420) | Freshwater microbial communities from meromictic Lake La Cruz, Castile-La Mancha, Spain - LaCruzMarch2017_8m | ecosystem: Environmental > Aquatic > Freshwater > Lake | place: Spain...
TTAAATCCAATAAATGCTGCTAATGTTGTATTACAATTAACAGTAGCTAGATTTGTGTTACTATAGAATGCATAGCTTCCAATATCAGTCACAGAATTTCCAATAGTAACTGAAGTGAGTTGGTTATAACCGAATGCATAGTCTCCAATATCAGTCACAGAATTTGGAATAGTAACTGAAGTCAGTTGGTTATAACCGAATGCACCGCTTCCAATACTAGTCACAGAATTTGGAATAGTGACTGAAGTGAGTTGGTTAAAATAGAATGCATAGCTTCCAATATTTGTAGCAGAGGAGCCAATGTCTACATAACCTGCAATGTTTTGTTGGGATTTCCAAGAATCTGGAACATTTCCGTTTACTGTATCATTAATACTGTCGTCACTGTTATAAAGTACTGTATCGCCTTCAGACACTAAGTCTTTTATAACTGTTACGTTATTGTTTCCTTGGAATTCTAATCCAGTTCCAGCTGTCCAAGAACTATCTGTTGTTCTGGCATGAATGGTAAGAGGACTTGCTGTGCCTACGAATGCCAGAGATCCAATAAATGCTGCTAATGTTGTATTACAATTAACAGTAGCTAGATTTGTGTTATTATAGAATGCATAGCTTCCAATACTAGTCACAGAATTTGGAATAGTAACTGAAGTGAGTTGGTTATAACGGAATGCATAGCTTCCAATACTAGTCACAGAATTTGGAATAGTAACTGAAGTGAGTTGGTTATAACGGAATGCACCGCTTCCAATACTAGTCACAGAATTTGGAATAGTAACTGAAGTGAGTTGGTTATAACCGAATGCATCGTTTCCAATACTAGTCACAGAATTTGGAATAGTAACTGAAGTCAGTTGGTTAGACTGGAATGCATAGTTTCCAATACTAGTCACAGAATTTGGAATAGTGACTGAAGTCAGTTGGTTACCATGGAATGCATAGTTTCCAATACTAGTCACAGAATTTCCAATAGTAACTGATTGGAGTTGGTTATTACCGAATGCATAGTTTCCAATACTAGTCACAGAATTTGGAATAGTAACTGAAGTGAGTTGGTTAGAACCGAATGCATTGCTTCCAATATTTGTTACAGAATCTGGAATAGTTACTGAAGTAAGTTGGTTAGAACGGAATGCATAGCTTTCAATACTTGTCACAGAATTTGGAATAGTAACTGAAGTAAGTTGGTTATTATAGAATGCCTCGCTTCCAATAATTGCAGCAGAGGAGCCAATGTCTACATAACCTGCAATGTTTTGTTGGGATTTCCAATCATCTGGAACATTTCCGTTTACTGTGAATAGAATGTTTCCTTCGCTGTCGTAGATTGTGGTATCTAAAGGAGAAACAAAGCCTCCCCCGCCGCCACCTGATGTTGAAAAGATTGTTTTGCCAAAAAATTTGGTATTTCCTTGTATTTTAATATTTGCCATAATTTTATTTATTTACTTTTTTTTGTTTGCACTTTTTGAGAAGATTTAGAACCTTCTTTTTTTGGTTTTTTTGTTTCTTTTTTGTGAGCGTTGTTTCCTTTTGCCATAATTTATTTTTAATTTCAAAAAAACGCAGGAATGGGATTGGACCATCCTGCGTTTCATTTAGTTTTTCTTAGAATGTTCCACCATCAATGACAGAAATCATGTAATCTACATAATTTTTGGTTGCAGCATGTGAAGCCGATAAAGGTTCAGCGATTGTAAGAGTTCCTGTGTAAGAACCAGTACCTGTCACGTCAACGTTACCTGTAATTGAACCACCAACACGCTTGTCAAGGTAGTTGTCCTCAATGTCAGCTGCGCGCGTATCGAGACCAGCAGAGATCGATGCTACAGTCGTTTCGAGAGTCGAAATTTCTGAGTCAATTTTGCTATCAAGACTAGCAGATACCGAAGCCATTGTGGACTCAATAGTAGCAACCTCTGAGTCAATTTTTGAATCGAGAGAAGCTGATACTGAAGATACAGTAGTTTCAAGAGCAAGAACTTCTGAGTCAATTTTTGAATCGAGAGAAGCTGATACTGAAGCTAATTGAGTTGAAGCAGCGTTAGCAAGTGATGTGATAGCACCATTTAAATCACCATCAGCAGCTTGGAAAGCTGAAACAATTTCAGTTAAGGAATCAAGCGCAGCAGGATCAACATTACTAAGAACGTTATCAATTTGTGATTGAAGGTTGCTAGAAACGGAGACGACTGTTGTGTTTAATGTTGAAACTTCTGAAGCAATTAAACTTTCAAGTGTTGCAACTTCGCTATCAATTTTAGAATCAAGAGTAGCAGAAGCAGATGCCATCGCAGTGCTTAGAGCACTTTCAGCGGCAGTTGCACGGCTAACTTCAGAAGCTAAGTCTGAAGCTAAAGCAGAAGAAACAGATTGAACAGTTGTGTTTAACGTTGAAACTTCAGAGGCAATTGAGCTCTCAATTGCAGCAACTTCTGCATCAACGGATGCTGAAAGGCTTGAAACTTGACCATCAACATAACTCTTGGTTGTAGCAGCATTAGCAGCAACAGGCTCATCAACAAAGACTTGACCGGTAGCAGAAATATTTCCGACAACGGTTAATGCTTCATTAGGAGTTTCTGTGTTGATACCAACAACACCAGAACCAACAAACAACGACGTAGAACCACCGCCAGTTGAGATTTCTAAGCCATTAGCAGCAGTGAGAGTACCAGTTACATCAAGATTACCAGAGATTGTGCCACCAGTAAGATTGAGGAAGTTAGTATATACATATGTGTTAAGGCCACTGATTGATGATTCAAGTGTTGCAACTTCTGAGTCAATAGTTGAGTTCAGAGTACTTACTTCTGAAGCAATTGAAGCTTCGAGTGTTGCAACTTCTGCGTCAACCGATGAGCTAAGAGAAACAATAGTTGAGTTAAGAGTGCTTACTTCTGAAGCAATAGAGCTTTCAAGAGTTGAAACTTCCGAGTCAATTTTTGAATCAAAAGCAGCGGAAACCGAAGCTAAATTTGTCGAAGCATTGCCAGCAAGAGTTGAGATAGTGTTGTTTAAGTCACTATCAGCAGTCTGGAATGCACTAACTATTTCCGTTAGAGAATCAAGAGCCGCAGGGTCAATATTACTAAGAACGCTGTTAATTTGTCCTTGAAGACTGCTGACTTGAGAGTCAACTGACGAGGACAAGCTAGCAACTTGGCTATCGATTTTTGAATCGAGAGCAGCTGAAGTAGCAGCAATTTGCGAATCAATTTTCGAGTCAAGAGATGCCGAAACAGATGCAATGGTAGTATTTAACGTACCAACTTCTGATGACAATCTTGAATCAATTGTTGATGTTAAGGAGTTAACAAGGCTGTTAGTGGCAAACGTACCAGCACCAGCAATAGATATAACACCTGCGCTAGAGCCGTAGTATAATGTTGAGTCGATTTCGTTAAATGCAAGTTCTCCACCAACTAATGTTGCTGGGGCTCCTGCACCAAGAATATTGTCGGGTAAGCGACGTTTAATTTGGATTGTATTTGACATAGGTACTATTATTTATAGAGGCTCACTATAAATTTTTTTAATTTTTTAAAAAATACCACCGTCTAGCTCGTTGTTATCTCCTGGTCCTTCTCCTGCAAAAATATCAAGTAAGTTTCTTTCCGCTGTACCACTTAAGAATGACGAATAAGTAGTAATGTTACCTGCTACAAGCAGGTCCCCATCTATATTACCAGAAGAGAGAGAAATACTACCAGTATTTATGTTATCTGCAGATACACTACCATCAACAACCAAATCTCCTTGCATTTCACCTCCGTTAACGTATTGAACTGCCACTGAACCCCCACCTCCTGCATAATCTAACAGAATTCTAGCATACTTTATAGCTTCTTGAGTCTTGGTATCAGTATATTTCTTTGTCTGAGCTATAATTTGCTTTGTAATATCTTTATTAGCTTTAACATTCTCTTCTATCTTCTTTAACTTTTCTTCAATTATATTATTTTTATCTCTTATATTTTTATCGAAACTAGTAATTAAGCTATCTATTTTCTTACCACTTTCAATAATAATATTATTAATAGTATTTTCTGCAGTTTCTTTTATTTGCTTAAGGTCGTTTTTATTAGATAATATATTATCATTTATATTGTTTTTAAAATCTTGAATTATTACTTCAGTTTTTAAATTGCTTTCTACTATAATGTTATTAAATGTTTTATTAGTCTCGTTAATAGCACTGCTTGTAATATCGTAAGCTTTCGACTCTAGATTTTCTATAATAGCTTCTTTTTGTGTAAGCATATCTTCTGCTATGTTTTCTAGCTCTAACCTTACCTTCTCATAAAGATTTTTTGTTTGCTTATATAAAGTATCTCTATTGTCTTCTGTTATTTGTAAAATTTCTTTTCTAAAGTCGCCCTCATACTCGCTAATTACCTGCTTTACTATATCTCTTGATACTTCTTCGCTTATATTAAATACTTTATCCTTAAAAAATAACTCTTGTTTTTCATAAAGATCTAAAAAATTGCCAATTATGGTCTCTTTATATTCTTCATTGAGATTTTTTGATTGATCATCTATCGATTCTTTAATAAACTGTGTTATTTTTCTATAGTCGATTTTGGCTTCTGGTACTTTAATGGAGCTTTTAAGTCTAGACACCTCCTGGGTTAAATTGTCAATTAGGAATAATATATCTGCAGAAGTGTTAGTATTAATCTCTCTACTCTCAAACATTGATTCGTTTTGTGTATTTACAGGCTCTTTATATTGTCCAACAGGCATTCCTAGATGCTGGTTATTTACCCTTATTTTATTTTTATCACTTTTAATGACAGTAAATTTTACATTTTCATACAACATATTATCAATTACTACAGAGCAAGAGACAATATTACTTTCGTTTATAGGACAAATGAGATTTTTATCCTGTATGCTAACGTTATAAATTCCAAAAAATTCTTCTTTTATCTCTTTGGCGTAAATTGTGTTTTCACCGGATGGGGAAACATTAATATCTTTCAACGTAGCATTACCAATTTTAATAAAGTTTTTCATCCTTAATATGTATTTATCTATAGACAAAAAAAATCCCGAGTTTTTAGGCTCGGGATTTTTCTTTGTAATGAATTTTACTTTTCTGTGACAAACATATAAAATTCTTCTGCTCTATCTTTAATACTTGCTGTTGAGGGTATCAATGATAAGGTGTTATCCTTACATGTATAATGACCATCTTTATCTCTACTATTGTTCAAGTTTTCAAAATATACTGAAAACAAGTCGTCATGTGCCATCTTGAGTACTTCAAGTCTAATTTCGTATGCGTTTTTCATATTGTGTTTTTGTGTTATCTTAGTTATTTTTAAAGGGGTTAGGAGCCTGTAAAGACATATCCGGTCCTTTAAAAAATAGTCGTGATGCAAGCATATTAAGACTCATACGAGTAGGGTCGTTAAGTTCTTGATGCGAGGTGCAATGGGTGAGGCTATTAAAAAAGTCATAGCCGTTAATATTTGAATTAGCAGTAGAGAGCCATTTTTTGTTCTTGTATTTGATCTTATATGGTTTATAAGCTTCTTGAATCTCTGTATCATCAAAATAATTTTTCGTCAAATCTTTAGAGAACCCTTGCAATGTATCTCGAGCTCCAAAAAACTCATTCAAGCTAATATTGCTTTCCTTAAGCCTGTTACAGTTTTCATTTACTACAAAGGTAAAATCCTCGTCAACAGTCTTATTGACTAGTTTATTAAAAGAATCTTGCTTAATTTTTTCACTACTAATAAAACGCTGGGCAAGCATCTCTGTAGCAGTCATACCATTAGTACATATAAGTCTGAGGAAGAAAGGACTGACCACGGTACGATTCTCTCCAAAGTTAATATTGAAGCCGGAGTTCCAATTATCGACACCATTGCTAAAAACGTCAATTTTTTTTCTCAGATTACGTACTTGAGTTTCAATTTGAAGAGTCTTAGTATTAAAGAACATACCATGAATTTTAAGATCTTTGCCGTTAGCATCCATGTAAGATTTAATGAGTTCAATTCCGCGCGCTAGATTAAGATCTTGCTCTTCTTCAAGTGTATCTTTAAAGATTCGAGTAATAAACGTATTGTCATCATCTTTGTGTACGATAGACGTAACGGTCCTGTCGTTTTTAATGTTAGCCAATGTCTTCTGAAGAGGCACCCATTGATCGTCGTCAGATTTGATTTCACTCAAGAGATCATTTTTAATAGAAAAGATATTAAGAAGATCATTGAGAGCAGTACTACTTACCATTGTTGTGCCATCGTAAAAATTGGCGCCTACTTTGCGGATATTAGAGAGCTTGACTGGAACTTTATTATACTGTGAAATAGCATTAAGAACGTTTGTGGAGTATGTTTCGAGTGTAAGTGTATTTGTGTTGTTCATGTTTTTTATTTTAAAGGTATTTTTTAAAAATGCAATGTTTATTTTTTAAAAATGATAGGAGATGACGGTAATGCTCCGCCGAATCCTGAATGTAAGTCAGGTGTTTTGCTTTTAAACTAATCTCCCTTAATTATTTCATCTTACTATAAGCCCAGTATAGTTTTTTGAGAAAATTTTGATAATTTTTTTTGTAATCTTTATGCTTACGGTTCCTGTATATATGTCTCAGGAAATCTGCCTTATCTAAAAGAAAGACTGGTGTTCTTTCTTCACTAGGATCTAGCTTTGCACCTCTTTTAATAAAATCAGCAACATAATCCTTAAGAATACTTTGTTCTAGTTTATCACTTTTCTTATAATTAGAAATTATATCTCTTGCTATAAGAGAGATATAAACTGGTATTTCTACTGGATCAAAATAGTATGCTCTATTGCTTCTAAAAGTCTTGGTGCCGTTAGGTAAGACTCTAGGCTTTATAGCTTCTTTGTATTTCTTTCCTGTTTTTTTATACTGTTGTTTTGCATGTAATAGTTCATGTGAGAGTGTGTCTCTTACAACTCTATTATTATATTCTAAACCATAAAAATACAATATTATCTCCTTATCTCCATCGTAATATTCACCCATGCTTGTTGAACCTTTTTCAAAATTTACATATACCTTTATTTTTTTTGATTTACCATCTTGAAAATCAAGGTATTTAATAGATCCTAAAAATAAATTATTAGGATCTTTTTCGTTTAATAGATCCTTAAAATAAACTTGAGGCGTCTTAACGTGAATATTTAATGCTGTTGCTGAATCTTTAAAAAATAATTTTTTGTATTTATTAACCAGTTTATCTATTTGTTCTTGCTCTACCGGGGTAATTTTATATACTTTTTCGAAAATATAGTCAACAAAACTGCGCATTTGTTTATTTATGGGTACCTATTTAAGAAGATCCCATTTATCTTTTTCATTTAAAATACTTCTCTTATAAACTCTTGCTTCTTTTTTAAAGTAAGTAGCGTATTTTTCTATATCCATAGAATTTATAATAAACACGTCTGGAAGAGTATCAATTTTTTCAAATTTATCATTATAAATTACAAAAGCAATATAATGATTTTCTTTCTTTTCTACATTATTAATAATAAGAGATGAATAACTTCTAACTGCTTTTACATCTAGCGACAAGGCCTTGCCTTCCGAAGTAATAATACGAATATCAATAGTTTTTTTATTGCCAATAGTAATATGAGCTTCTATGTTTTGCCTGTAGAGCTGGGAGATAATAAAATATTCTGCAGCAATACCCGTATTATAGCTTTTCACGCGCAAATATTTTTAGAGAAATTTTTCATTACAGATCTTGCACCGTTAGCGACAAAATATTGTTTATTTTTAGCATAATAATCAGCTGACATCGTCTGCAGCTCTCCTCCGGTTTTATGAGTAAAGACCATCACACCTTTTCTAGGTTTAATAAAGTTAAATTTATGTGCACAAGCAGAGCAAAAAACAGTATTAGGTAGAACTTCTAGTCGCTCGTCTTCAATTTGATTACCACAGGGTCTGCAATTCATATCATTAATAATGCAGGTTTTTTTAAAAAGGTCAAGTTTTATTTTTATATATTATTAGTAGTAATACCCGGTGAGGAGGGTACTATAATACCTCCTATTTTATTTTCTACATTACCAGAACCATACAGAGCATAAATTGACGGGTTAGAATAACCACCAGCTATAATTCCTTCATCATTTATAATTCTTACATTTGTATGTCTTACAACTATAGCAGGTCCAAATAATTCCTTTCTGTTATAAGAATAATTTGTATAACCTTTGCCGCCTTCTATTCTTGCTCTGCTATCACACCCATCTCTACCTCTTCCACCTGCCCCCCCTCCGGCGCTTCCACCTGCCCCTCCTATACATAAATTGCAATCACGGCTTTGAGCTTCTTGATCACGTGCACTTCCATCACTTCCCGGAGATCCATCAGGGCGGCCTTTAGCTCCACCCTTGCCAGCTGTATAAGGTTGGTAAATAGTTTGACAAAATATATCAAAAAGATTTATTGCAGGACAAGCTTCCCGAGATTTCGGTTCTGCTGCAATAGAATCACCTCCATCACCTCCTTTTGTAGCTTCTACTGACATTAATCCTTGAGTATACTTTGCATCCTGCCCCGCGAGGCCTCCCGAAGCAGTAACCTCGCTTCCTGGTGTAACAGACTCTGTTGATGTCTTAATGCCTCCGCTTCCTCCTCCCCCTGCGCCGCCGCATAAACCCATGGATTTATCGGCTGCCTTACCTCCCTTACCTCCTCCAGCAGCAACTGTTAAAGTTGCTACTGTAACATCATGTGTTATAATTATACTGCCATTTTCAACAGATGATGCTACCTGAGCAGGTGGAGTAAAAGTATCTGAACCTTTATAATTTTTTTGACCGTAAGCGCCTATTATTTTACCTTTATTAATAATGGTTATTCTATCGTAAGGTCTAAACCTACTATCAATTAAAATAGCAGGTACGCAACTCGAAGCTGCAGGCAAATTGTTTATTAATGGCGCTAGATCTGAAGCAGAAATTACTGTACCTGGTTGAATTGTAAGAATAGCATTTAATTTTTTACTTGCATTGGTCCATCTATAACCATAAACTCTATCAGTGTAATTTCCAATCCATTTATACAAATCTATATCGGAAGTTGTTTCTATATCTGCCACAACATGAAACCAAGAAGTATAATACCCAGGAGGTCTTACGGACATAATTATGTTGTTGGTAGAAGGTCTCCAAAAAGAAAATACCTATTTCCGTTAGCCAATAAACAGGTAGCAACCGAATTAGTAAAAGCTAACTTTCTGAAATTTTGAGCAGGAGAAGTTAAAACAGTAACGCTAGAGCCTGCTTGTAACACAACATCAGCGATACCAGCTCTGACAAAAGATACCTGCAATCCTTCTCTTAATCCAGAAGGTAAATTTACTGTAACTATAGTAGCGGAATTAATAATAATAGTTCTATTATCATATTTGTTCTGTAGATTTAAAGTAGTTCCATCAGTCTGAGAAGACCAATATACAGGTGGCTTGGTTCCAGTCACTTCACTAATGAGATCTCTTACATTAATCGCATTATAATTATCAGTTAAAACTGTATTATTATAATCTCTATTTAAAATTGCTGTAGAAACTTCTACAGGCATCGACTTGACCCAAGCTGTAGTGTTTATGTTTTGTGTTTTTAGTATTGCACTATCTGAAAAATTAACATTATCACTGTTTATAGTAATAGAGTTGGAGCTAGAATTACTCAATATACTAATACTATTTTCTGTAGTATTTAATTGTGATTTTAAAGTTATTAATTTTGAAGAAGAAGACGAATTAATTTTTATAGAGGTTGTATTAGCCTCTAGCTCTTTCGATCCTAGGGTAAGTGTTCTATCAACAGAAGCTCTATTTTGTGTGTAGTTATCATCAGCTGTTTCTTTTCTTCTACTAAAAATATTATCTACAAAAATATTACTACCTATATCAAGATTTTGTCTTATTTGCAGATCAGTATGCTTACAGTTAATTTTATCACCAGCTGTTAAAAAACCTCCATCGTAAGATAAATTATTTCCTTCATTATTAAAACCAAAATTTTCTTGTTCTCTATTATATAAACAATAACGTGCCAAAGAAAGAGGCCCTACCGCTTTAGTATTGGTTTGCAATCCTCCATCTTTACCAGTTATATTTGTTTGAACCGCAAAATCGACTGAAATTTGTGCTACAGCTGGCATAATATTATTTATATAGCAACAGACTTACTTTATCTGCATAAGCATATCTAGAGCTATTACTTGTAAAGGTTGAATAAAAAGTTTGTATTTTAAAACTTGTTAAAGTTGGTGAATAATTACGAGAGCTTAAATCACTACCAGAATTCTTAACAAAGAAAGTATTAGCAGCACTTATAGGATCTTGAGTGTTTGTTGTTATAGATCCTGTAATAATGTAATTATTATCAGTAAAAGTATTTTGATTTAAAGTTATATAATATTCTCCAATATTTGGAGTAATACCTGTAGTTGTCACTCCACTAGATACTCCTATTACATTTGAAGATTTACTTAAAATTTCACAAGGGTAATTTTTATTAGTTACTGGGTTAGGTACTATACCGTTAAATACTACCCAAGCTCTTGCAACTCCAGGTAATTCTGAAGGATCTACAAACAGAGGTATATTAGATTGTTTAGAAAGAAGAGTAGTATTTAAATTACTATTCTTAAGACTTTCTATTAGTGTTGCGCCAAGTTCGTTTCCCATATTATATTATTGTAATATTTATCTCATATACATCTATAGGTTTAGAATAAAAACTATCATATACAAAGAAATCAAAAGAAGTAAGTGTTCTAGAACTAGCATCAACCGTACCGTTGACAATAAAATCTACGTCATTTCCATTGTCTACGTTAAAAGAAACTTGCGCTATATAATCTATTGTATCTAAGGTACCACTATCAATATATACCCTAAACCTTGTATAATTGGTATTATTATCCGGATCTGATACAACACTTGAAATATTTGTAGATATAATTTTATCAAATACACCTGTTGGACTACCATATTTTGAGTCTACTTGATCTCCAGGGTCATAACCACTTATTTTTCTAAAAAGACCTTTAGCTTTTAACGCATGTGGAGATAATGCTATCGATGTAGGTGATATAAATCTATTAGATACAGTTTTTTCTTTTATCTCGGTTGAAGTAGCAGCGAGATCTTCAGGTATTACATCAATAGTAACATCTCCTGATACACTACTCATCCTTGTAGCAAAGCCGGATAAGGCCCTATGTACACCTAGAATTGTTGGATATGCTCCAACGTTACCAATACTTACTTGAACATTTGCTCCTTGCTGTAAGGGGGTTTCAAACTTGATAGCTGTAGTACCACCGTAAAACGTACTTACGTTAATTAGTGTATAATCTGATGGATAAGACTGTAAGATACCGTTTCTATATACATCAACATATCTCCAAGCATTATCATATGAAGTATCTGACTTTTCAAAGAAATAAAGAGGGGTTGTGTTTTTATCAAGTCCGGATATGGCTACTGTATTAGAAGCAAAAAAACCAGGCTGACCGGCTCGAGCATCATCTATCTCATAAAAGTATCTTCTTGTATAAGCGTGATCATCAACGTATTTTTTAGGTGCAGCGTACCAATCTTCCCTAGGCATTAAGGAGGTAAGAGCAAGAAAACCTGTCATAGGTTTATTCGGCAAAGTACCAGTAAGCTGAATGTAACCTCCTCCTACCACTCCACCTCCTAGAACATCAGATAGTGTTTTTGCACTAATACTCTTCTTTGCAGGTGGTATATCAATATACACTTCTTCCGGTGTAGCAAAATTTACTGAAATTGTAGATGCCATTTATAATAGTTATTTAAAATAACTATTTTTACACTAAAATTCGGGTAAGCTTTATATTATAAAACCTAAAAATTTCTTTTGAATTATCAGCACAAGAGTTTTCGTACTCTGAAACATACACCACTTCTGGTATATTCCAAGCTACTATCTGTTTTGCACAAGCTTCACATGGTAATAAGGTTACTGCTACTAATCTAGCTTCGTTTCTACTAAAAAGAGAAAGTAAGTTTGTTTCTGCATGAAGCATAAAAGGTCTTCTTTTATCTCTATCTAGCCAAAAGTCTTCTGATACGCTTATACCCCCCTGCAGACCATTATACGCCACTCCTAACACTCTATTATCATAACCTAAAGCACATGCGCCTACTTTCCTATATGGATCTTCTGATCTAAGAGAAGCAGTAGTAGCTAATCTTGCTGCGTACTCATCCCAGGGTAGTCTAGAAGACATAATTAAGACAGCTCTCTACTTCTTCCTTTAAATAAGGTACATTATATCTCACCCATTTTGCTTTTGTGAGATCGTCGTAATTTTCTACTTTTGAACGCTTTAACCAGTAAAAACAGAGTCGATCTACGTCTTTACCAGTTATATTTCTATAAAAATAAGCATAAAAAGAGAGTTGTAAGCTATATTTAAAATACTCACCATTTGGTAAGTGTGAAACCGGGTTTAAAAGAAATTTATCTTCGTATTCGTTTGTATATTTTATTTGCTTATTAGTCTTAAAATCAACAATACTAAATTTGCTATCCCCGTCAACAATGAGATCTGATGTACCAGCAATTTTATGCTGAGGGTCGTAAATAACAGATTCTGTTATAAAATTACCTCCAAACATAGAGGTCACTTCATTAACGATCTCCTTTACAGGCTTAAAGAAAGGACCTGGCTCAACTGTTTTCTTTATAAGTGCGTTCTCAATTAAACTATGCACTTTAGTTCCAAAATCAGTACTATCTTTATTTTTCTTAGTCCAGCTTTCTCTTACAGTTTCTACACTCATCCCATATTTCGAAGCGTAGGCTTTGCTCTTTTGCTCAAAATCAAATTGAGGTGCAAACTGATTAATAAATCTTGTGACGCTCTTATATTCCTGACCTAGTTCATCACTGTAAATGTGACTTACAGGTTCTAAAGTTATTTTCATTAATTAGTATTATAAGGGTCAACTATTTGAAAATCAATGTCTTTATTAAAGCATCCAACTTGAAGTACATTACTTAATCCTATGAATTGATCTTTTGTGAGATAAAGAATACCTATATCATCTTTATCTGTTTTTACCTGCACATGAACACCTCCTCGTGATGTTTTACTAGTAACAATTAGTTCTATACCGTTCATTAATCTTCACAAAAACCGTTCTTAAGACTAAAAACAATTTTTCCATTGCTAATTATTCTTACGATTTCCTCTCTCAATGCATTAACTTGATCTAAGCACCATTTATGTGCTGAGACCACATTAGCTTCTTTTACTTGTATTTTTCTACATTTATTCTTATCATAAATGTCTTCGACTATTACCAAATAATTATTCATTCTTTAATATATAATAGCTTACTTTTTATTTTTTACAAGACTTTTTTTTTAAATTGGTGCAGCTGTGCCTACTTCAGGAGCTGGCGCGCCTGCTTCTGGTGGAGGTCCAAATTCCGGAGGGGCTGCTTCTCCACCTTCCATCGGGGGTGCTCCTGCTCCCGTATCTCCGTCTGGCATCATACTTCCTGGACTACCAGCAGCCATAGGTTGACCTTCTACACCACCACCCGGGGCAGCTGCTTTCTTCCAGTTAGGACCTGCTGCTTGTATTTGAGATAATTCCCATTCGAATTCTCTATCTTTTCTCAAGAATTCTCTATTCACCAAGACTTCTTTATCAGACCATTTGAGATATCGTCTTTGAGCATACGTTTTAGAAATACTTTCATTTTGAGTCATTTGATTAAAAGCGTTTGCTTTAATTTCTAATTTTTGCGATTCTCTTAATTCGTAGAAATTTGTTGGTGGTGTAAACTCTAAGTTAAATTGTGATTCTTTAAGATCACTCTTTTTCCAAATATTTTTTAATTTAAGGTGTGTAATAAAACCATTCTTAAGACCTGTTGCAAAGTGTTGCTGCATTCTAACAAGAAATTTAGCAAATTTTAACTCCTCTCTTAACATTGTCATGGAGTCATTAATTGCACTCTCTTTATTAAGTCGTCCTACAGGTACCTTCAAGGCTTCATATAATTTTTCTTGAAAATATTTGATGTCTGCCAATTGATCAAGATTAGCAGCACCAGGAAGCGAGTTTACTGTTGTACCCTCAGAGCCTTGTCTTTTTGCAAACCAGTAATTGTCAAGATATGATTGAGGATTAAATTTATTTGCCTGTCCCCCTTGAGAGGAATCGTATGTTCTCTTGGACCAATAAGATTGCATGAGACGCTTTACATAAGCTTCTGCTTTTGGAGGTGACATATTACCTACGTCAACACTAAAGACTAATCTTTCCGGAGCCCGGGCTAATCTGTAAATGACAATGCTGTCCTCAATCATAGAAAGCTGACGATATGCTCTTCTACAGTTTTCAATAAAAGGAATACGCATTGTTTTATTTTCATTCCAAGTCCCTGAATTAATGTACGTAACTTGATTTTTATCAAGCGGTATTAACTGATAATCAAGAATTTTATTAGGATTAGTAGGATCAAAAATAGGCTTTCTCAAGATATAACCTTTAATAATCATATTCTGAACGTTACCAAAGATAGGATCAACTAATTCTGTAGGTACTAGAAGTGCACCTAAGATTCCAGCTTCAGGATAATCACTGTGTATGACATGTTCAAAATATAATTCACCGTCTGTTAGAATATTTCTAAAATACTCCCATCCTTTTTCTTCTAATTCGAAATGTTCTATATATTTTTGAAATTCTTCCTCAATATCTGTTTTTACAGATGAAGGTAACTCATCATTTTTATAAACTACTTTAATAATACAACCGCTATCGTCTTTATTAATGCATTCATCACAAATCTCATCTAACGCATTTGCAACTTCAGCAAATGCACCCATTACTCTATAATCTCTTAATCTCGAAATTTTGTCCGCCTGAACGTTGGCGTACATGTATTGAGAAAAATTAGTGTCAATATTAAAAAACGCTGACGGAGAATCATTATTAAATTGAGTGTTAGATGATACTGAGTGTTTAGTAAGAGCTTCAACTTTTTTTGAACCCGTATCCTGGAATTCAGCAAACTTAGGATTAAGTTTTTCAATTGTATCTAGTGTATTATAAGAACCATACGGAAGATAGGTATTGACGTAGTTCATCAATGATTTTCCGAATGTATTCTCTCTGCCAGTACTGGAATTGCCGTATTCTGCCACGATTATATTTAGTTATTTAATTTTATTATCTACTGATTTAAAAAAATATAGTTGATTTTTGTAATACCTATCATTAAAATCTTTATAGATATAAAAAGAAAAAATAATTTTTTTTATTGATTTATTTTTTATTTAAGTTATTATTTACTTATGATTATTGATCCTACTAAAAGTCCAGAATGTAAAATTTATGACGGAGAGCTTCTACATAACCGATTTGCCTATAGATTTTTTAAAAGTCGAGTACTTCCTCAGGGTAATATTATTGCTTTCCGGGCACCGGCAAAAGTCGAAGCAGCAGGAATGATCGATCTGGAAGATATTCTTAGCGCGGATTTTATATATAGTGATGATATGATTCACTTCATGTATGAAATACCTATTCTTAACTCCCCTTTCGGTGCTGTAGCTTTTCAGCGATTGTTTAATAGCAATATTGCTAATCTACTTGGTACAAAATATATTAACGCACCTATCGAGATGAAGGGTGATGATATGATTGTACATCGTACATTTACTAAGAATAATATTACCCAAGATAAAGGTAAAGCCAGTGTTAGCATTGTATACGTTAAAGACGGGGTTACTCTCGGTCATACAGGTATTAACGTTAACGCAGGTTCGAGAGCTCCTTCGTTTGCTTTCAGTACTGAACTTACTGATGATAAAGCTATTAACTTTATGGACGATAGCATAGAAGTGTTTTATCATATGGTAGAGAATATCTTCGTTGCAACGACGAAGATTATTTGTTAATGCCAAACATATTTGACTTCCTTAACGGTATCCTTTTCTCAAAAAAAGAGATGCCAGTTAACGGTATTGAAGATGAGAAAGGATTTGACATTTATATGGTCAACCGGTGGGTTTCTATGACTAGTCCAGATAACGCAAAAATTATTAATGAGACTACTAATAGGTTCTCTTCTGTATTTGATTCAAAACAATCTCAGTATAAATTTTTGCAAAGTGTAATACCGAAGCAGAGATTTAAAAAGATAGAGTATATTAAGAGAAAGAGTGTTGATTAAGAGAGTTCCCTGTATAAGTCAGTTATATGGGGAAACTTAATATCGATCAACTCACACCTAGCAAAAGTCTTATTGACTTGACTGGGTTCTCAACTAACTCCCTAGACAGTACCTTAATTGGTTATGATCTAGAAAATGTATTGGATGATATTGTTCTAGCTGAACTTATCGATGTTGGTGTTATGGGTAACGAGATTATCCGTAATGGATTGGTTATTCCTATTAATGCCGAAGCCAAAGCATGGCGCATTGGTAGAGTTGCCTTATGCGGTAAAGGTTGTGTTTTAGTAAAGCAAGGAGATTTAGTTTGTTTTCCAAATAATATGGGTATTAACATCTCTAAGCTATCTGTAGTAGATTACGGGGAAATTGAACACGGTCAATTTTTAAACGAACATAGAATTTTTGGAATTGTTAAACCAAGAAAGCCGAATAATGATAATAACACAGTCAAGTCTAGCAGCCGTTCTAAAAAATAACGTCTGTGAGATAAAGTTTTTAAGAAGAAAACCTCGAGCAGGTAGATCACCTTTTAGACGGATGGTTTGTACTAACGCAAACCAATTGCTTTTAAATGTTGACGGTAGATTAACATTAAATTATGCTCCGCCTAAAGGTTTACCTAAATTTAATGTTAATGAAAAAAACGTCGTTGTCGCATGGGATGTGTTAATGCAGGATTTTAGAGCAATAAGTTGTGATAATTGTGACTTAATTCGAACTGTACCAGCCAATGAGGAGTTCTGGGAATATTTTAAAAACGAACTATCAATAATGTCTAGTGGACAAAAAATGATGTTTATGGACTCCTAATATGACATCAGAAAAAAAATTTATACCATTTTTACAAAAAAATATTAATATTGTTTTAGATAACAAGACTCTTAAGCAAGGTAAATTATTATTATTTTGTATAAAAGATTTTTATTTAATTTTTACTTTAGCATGTAATAACGGTACTAAGACTTTTGAATTACCCTATCCTTTTGCCACATATATGGAGTCGGTATCGTCCGGTATTCTTATTTTAGATTATAGGATTAAAACCCTTACTACAGATATACCTACCTTAACAAGGGAAAATTTATTTTTTAATACAGAAAATAAACAAATGAAATTTTTTAATAATATAATTAAAATGGTTGAAGTAAAATAAAATTACTGTATACTGAAAGTGTGATTAATAAACTGCTAAAACACTTTCCTAAAGACTATGAGCCTTCTACCGGTCAGGTAGATATTATTAAGAGGGTCGATCATGCCTTTACTCATAATAATAAATTTTGTATTGTATCTGCACCAACAGGCACAGGTAAGAGTTTTCTTGCAATGACGTTGGCTAATGCTAGCAATCCCCCGTCACAAAATTTTATTAATCTTATTAAATCATATGATGCTTATAAACAAGACTTTACAGGTAATTATACCAATCAGATAGAATGTGAAGAAGAGTTTCCTTTTGGGGCAATGACTCTCACAATAACAAAAAGCTTGCAGGACCAGTACAAGGAATTGTTTAATGAGGTCGCAGTATTAAAGGGGAAGAATAATTATATGTGCGAAGTAGATCTGATATCTACAGTAGAATCAGCTCCATGCATGATTGCACCTAAGATTAAAGAATCGTGCTGGAGTTGTGATAAATGCACTTATTATAATGATAGAAATAGTACACTGCTATCAAAGCACAGTGTTTTAAACTATAAAATGTTTTTACATTTACCACGTCATTTAAAGCGTAAGAATTATATTATTTGCGACGAGGCATCAGAGCTTGAAAATGAGATGGTAAAGATGTTTTCATTAAATTTAGATATTAGTAAGTTACAAAAACTAGGTATAAAGATACCAAAAATTAATAAGCCTGAAAATAAGGTAGTTAAAGAGTGGCTCGGTACGTTATCTTTAGTATTAAGTAATTTTATTGAGTCTCTTGTAAAAGAACATAGTGTTAATTCTAACCTTGTTATTGGAGTAAAGGCTAAGATTTCAATCTTAAGAAACATTTACTGGCAAATAAATCAATGTCTTACCGAGTGGCAGACCTGTGAGTGGGTTATTGATTTTCCGCAAAATGATGTACTTACTATTACTCCCCTTAAAGTAAGTACATTAACCAAGCATATATTTGATTATGCAGATCAGGTAGTATTGATGTCTGCAACAATTATCGATCATAAGAAGTTTGCTGAATCTTTAGGTATTGAAAAATATGAGTATATTGAGACCAGTAGCAACTTTGATCCTAAGCAAAGTCCAGTTTATTTGAGTAATCAGCAAGGATTAAATCACGCTAATAAAGCTCAATTATTACCTCAGATGGCTACTCAGATCAAAGAGTTATGTAAATTATTTTCTGATAAAAAAGGCATTATACATACTCATAGTTCGGACATAACTTCTATATTACAAAAATATCTTAAGGATAATAGATTTTTATTTAGAAATGAATTGGCTAACAACGAAGATATATTGAATAAGCATATGAGCTCTAAGGATCCTACTGTTTTAGTAAGTCCTTCTCTAACTCATGGGATTGACCTAAAGGACGATTTGGCAAGATTTTGTATTATTGTTAAATTGCCTTATTTACCTCTTGGAGACAAGAGAATTAAAAAAATGTTTGATATAGACAAAGAATGGTATGAAAATCAAATGTTAAATACACTTGTTCAAATGTGTGGTCGTGCAACTAGGAGTAAAAATGATTATAGTACTACTTATATTCTTGATGGTAACGGTATAAGAGTATTACCCAGAGTTAAAGGTAAGCTACCTGATCATTTTTTCTCTAGAATACACTAAATACAATAAAGGAGAAAAATATTAAAAAACAAACTTTTCATTTTGAGATACAAGACTTGCTAATTCAATTTTTAGCAGCTTTTGATAATGTAGTAATAAGCAGGTTTAACGACAGGGAGAGAGTAACAGGACAAAATATACAAGTAAAATATGTTTATGCTCCTAAACAGCGTGTTTTGTATGATCTTATAAACCCTGGCCAAAATTTAGTATTACCTGTAGTCGCTGTTAATATTACTTCAATAGCCAGAGATGAAAATAGAGTTTTTAGTAAAAATTCAGGATTTTTAGCACCTTCAATGGCTAGTAAGAATACGATTTTACCTGTATCTCCTTATTATAAAACTCCTGTACCTGTAAACATATCAATAAGCATGTCAGTATTGACTAAGAATCAGATTGACATGGATCAAATTATTAGCAATTTTGTACCTTATAACAACCCTTATATTATTATAGCATGGAAAGTACCGGAAATTTTTAACCCAGTGTACGAACAGGAAATAAGAACGGAGGTTTTATGGGACGGTAATATAAGTTTAAATTATCCTTTAGAAATTAATAATACACAAAAGGCTCAAGTTATAGCAGATACTTCTTTTACTATAAAAGGTTGGTTGTTCCCCTATGTAGATAGACCTGTTAAAAATATATATAAGATAGATACTAGCTTTTATGCTATTAAAAAAGGTACAAATATAGATTATACAAATTATTTTGATTTATCTGCTCTGGGTTTATCTGTTCAGGAAGACAGAGAAGTATTTTATAGCAATACAACAACAGTCTCTGGTTATCCAAAATTTACAGATATTAATATTATAAAATATTATAATACCGAAGTTGATTTATAACGTATCTATTATTAAATATAATTACATATGGAAACAACTAACGAACAACAAACATTGAGTGATGAAGATCTTATTAAAGCCAAGCAAGAAATTGAAGAAGTTCTTCAAAAGTATAAGGCAGTTTTAGTACCTATTACTATTCATCATGGTGATAAGACATTTAGTAGAATTGATATTGCCCCGGCCACAATAAATTCAGATAATAGCTAGATCTAAATTTAAAATGCATAAGTAATATTATGCCTTTTAAAAGTTTTAGTGATTTTGAATACGTAAATGGTAGCCGACTTCTACCTGATGATTATCTAGTAGGATATAGAGAAGCCAATAAAGAATACAAAACAAAGATAGAAGATTTAACTATTCAATTAGTTAAAAATCTTGATCTGCAAGTAGCTCCAGAAGTTCTTTATGTAAATCTTAACGGAAAAGATACAAATAACGGCCGCTCTGATTTTAATGCCTTAAGGACTATTAAGAGAGCGGCCGCTAAAGCTTTAGAGCTTTCACGTAAAAATATGACCCTAGCTGGTAAAGCTTTGGAAGAAGCTACAGGAATATGGGGTATAGGTTCAAAGCAAGTCAATATATTTGTAAGAACAGGTGATTATTATGAAGATAACCCTATATATCTACCCCCAGCATGTGCTATTATTGGTGATAACTTAAGAACTGCAACTATTATACCAAAAAATAAATTTTTTGATATTTTATGGGTTAATAATAGGTGCTATTGCTGGGGATTTACGTTTAGACAACATAAAAAACCTTCTTATGCAGTCGCTTATCCAGAATTTAGAAAATTACTTGGAGAAGATGTTTTGACATATCCTTATGAAGGTATGGATTTTAATGATAAAGATGCTAGACTAGTCGACTCTATTAATAGAGCCAACTTTTTTTATCAAAATTCAGATCTTTATACAGGGTTTACATATGATTCAGATTTTTACAAAAAAGTAACTAGCACTGATATTTTTCCAGATGAAATGGTAGATTTTTCTAATGATTTTGGAGAACCTATTTTTGACCCAGCAAGAATTGCCTTTCTTAGACGATATTTTTTAAATTTAAATACAGAATTTTTTACAGAAGCTGAAATTTTAGGTACAGAAAATTTTGACGAAACAGAGTGGTATAGTAGTACAGAACCTATCAATATTTTTAGACCTTATCAAACGACATCACCCTACACTCAGGGATGTTCAAGCATTACCCAATCTTCAGAACCTGGAGCTGATGACGGAGGAAGCGGAATATATGTTGACGGCTATAAGGTTGATGGTCCCACAAGGTCGATGGTTACTGACTCCTTTACTCAATTTAATGAAGGTGGTAAAGGAATACATATTGTTAATAATGGTTATGCTCAGCTTGTTTCTACTTTTACTATATGCTGCACTGAGGGTGTAATATGTGAAACAGGTGGTACTTGCTCTATCAACACCTCTAACTGCTCTTTCGGGTTATCTGGGTTAGTGGCCAAAGGTAAGTCTCCATTACCAACTTTAGTAGGAGTTTTAGATGCAAATATTGAAGGAGTAGTAAATAGTATTAGTATAAGAGGACTTAGTGGTTTTACTGTCGAGCATGAATCAGCTTTTAATAGAGATTACCAACCCTACCCGGGTCAAATATTTTATATAGAGTTAGATTTTCAGCCTCCCCCTCAGCTTATTCCTAATCCTAATTTTCCTGAGGATGGAAGACCTGCTTTTCTACCTCACATAACTAATTCTGGAAACTTATTTAGTATTATTTCTGCTTCCCAGGCAGTATATGATGAAGAAGCTAATGACGGTACCTACAAATGCAATGTAATACTTGAAGAAAATTATTCTCCTAGACTGGATACTTCTTACGGTGAGCAACAGAACGATTTATCTTATTATAAACAAGATACAGTTATAGCTCAAGGACATAATCATAAGATTTATATGTACATTAGAAGTGCCATTACCACTTCCTCCCACACTATGGAATATATTGGCACTGGTACAACACTTCTTTCTGCAATACCTCAAAAAGGTGGAAGACCAGTAACAGCAAATGAAGCAGTTTTCGATCTTGAAGGAAGAGTGTATTTTACTTTAACAAATCAATTGGGTGATTTTAGAATTGGTACAGGTCTAACTATAGTTCAAGCAACCGGAACTATTGAAGGAGAGACTTTCGAAAGATCTATTTTACAAATTACCACTCCATTTTCAATTTCTATCGGTAGTGGAATGTAAAAAAGAATAAATAAAAATATGGCTAAAATACCTCTCAATAAATTTAAAAATATATTAATTAACGATGTACCTACTTCCGTTGGTAATTTTATTTACGAAACACCCTTTAATAGAGCGACGATAATAATTAACGCTCAGGTTGCAAACACCACTAATACAGAAAAAACTATATCTCTCTATATATCAAATGACGAAGGATATACTTTTTATCCTTTAGTAAAAAACTTTCCTATTCCCGGATACGACGCACGGACAATTATTTCAGGAAGAGCGGTATTGCAGGGTATTGACGGTACAGTAGAAATACCTTTACCGGATCGGCTATATGTAGAGGCCAGTGAAGACGGCTTAACACTTTCGCTAAGTTTATTAGAGACTGTAAATAAAACTTAATAATTAATGTACCTTACTCTTTCACAGAAGACAAAAACTACGCCTCCTGTGATAGCGGCAACTATACCGTCTCGTTATAGTTGGCTTTCACTTGATCTTGTAGAACCCAATCTTGGTATTGCACCCGCTCTACCACCTAACGATACAAGGGTTTATCTGTTGTCTTCTGATCATATCGGAAATAGAGGATGGTCTAGTAGTTCTTTTAGACCTTACCAATATTCCGATAGAGAAGAAGATCTTTCTATTATACCTGTAGTGGGTAATAACGTTGTAAACAGTATAACGTTATTTGACCCTATAGGTTATGCTTCTACTATATTAAACGGTAGTAGTAATATAATAAACATAAATTTTTCTTTTATAGGTACAGGTAATAAAAATAAAATTTCTTTTAATTTAAACAATGTAGAGCTTAATAGTGGTTATAGTTATATTGGAACAGGTACGGAGAATTTTTCTAATAATTCATCTTTCACTCTTTTTATTGTAGGAGACAGAAATACAATAAAAAATACTGATATTTCTACTATATTAAGTGGATCAGAAAACGTAATCGACCAAAGTAATAGCTCAATTATAATAAACGGTGATAAAAATACCGTTAAGGGAGAATACAATATTATTAATGTAGGGGATAATAATAACGTTGTAGGGTTGGCTAATTTTGCAGGAGTGGGAGATAATAATTTTATTGAAGGTATTAATAATAGTGTCGTTAGCGGTAATGATAATATATTAAAATCAAATACCAATATTCAGCAACTTACTTCTTTTGAGTACAATCTTTCTTATAATAATACTTTAAGCAATAACAAAGTACTTGAAAAAATAGATGTTTTTTCTAAAGCTATTAACTTATATGTAGAGAGAATAGATAACAAGTATTACGCTTATGTTGGAACTCCTTTTGAAAAATTATCTACAGGTAAGGTAGATGTTTACGAAGTACAAGCAGATAATTCTTTATCTTTCTTAAGCACTTTAGAAAACAATATCTCAGAATCTCTCTTTGGATATCATATAAGATCAAATAGCGAAAGTAAGCAACTTTACATATCAGCGCCTAATTTATCTAATAAAGGTGGTGTATATTGTTATGACGTAAACCCGGTATTAAACAGTTTTACCTTTAGACAGATTATTGAAACTGAAGAAGTTGATATTAATTCACTATTTGGTCACTCTTTTGCTGTCAGTCCCCGTTCTTTACTAGTGGGTGCACCTTTTCATAATAGCGGCCGTGGGGTAGCGTTTTTATTTAAGAAAAATAATATTAGTTTGTATGAAGATTCACCTGCTTATAGACAGATTTTAGATGGTAATGGAAATCTACAAATAGGGGAAAATTTTGGGTTTTCTGTGGATATGTCATATAACGAAAGTAATGCAGAAGAGGATTTATATGGTAACATTTACATAGGCTCTCCTAATAAAGATTATATACTTTTTATTCCATCTCCAACCCCTACTGCAACCCCCACAGTAACAAAAACTCCTACCGTTACACACACCCCGTCAAAGACTCCCTCTATTACTGTAACACCCTCTATATCTCCTACAGTTACAGTAACAAAAACTCCTACCGTTACACACACCCCGTCAAAGACTCCCTCTATTACTGTAACACCCTCTATATCTCCTACAGTTACAGTAACGTCTACTCCTACAGTTACAGTAACGTCTACTCCTACAATAACACCAACTGTTACGCAAACATTAGGGTTATCGCCTTCCATAACTCCTACAGTTACAGTAACGTCTACTCCTACAGTTACAGTAACGTCTACTCCTACAATAACACCAACTGTTACGCAAACATTAGGGTTATCGCCTTCCATAACTCCTACAGTTACAATAACGTCTACTCCTACAGTTACAGTAACGTCTACTCCTACAATAACACCAACTGTTACGCAAACATTAGGGTTATCGCCTTCCATAACTCCTACAGTTACAGTAACGTCTACTCCTACAGTTACAGTAACGTCTACTCCTACAATAACACCAACTGTTACGCAAACATTAGGGTTATCGCCTTCCATAACTCCTACAGTTACAGTAACGTCTACTCCTACAGTTACAGTAACGTCTACTCCTACAATAACACCAACTGTTACGCAAACATTAGGGTTATCGCCTTCCATAACTCCTACA
>Ga0247843_1003647_pt1 | contig 24675 bp, 15 predicted proteins | sample LaCruzMarch2017__FD_192420 | JGI IMG/M metagenome (GOLD analysis project Ga0247843, IMG submission 192420) | Freshwater microbial communities from meromictic Lake La Cruz, Castile-La Mancha, Spain - LaCruzMarch2017_8m | ecosystem: Environmental > Aquatic > Freshwater > Lake | place: Spain...
AAGAAAGAATCTTCCGAGAAAAGAGAAAGGAAGAAGAAAGTTCGTTGGTGAGGCCGTTGCTATTTATCCCGCCAAATTTAGACTCTGTTTTTTGGAAGTGCGAAAGTTCGAAACATCAAAATCATGCTGCGGACGAGGTGCAGTACTCAAGAGTATGTAGCACATAATTACATATTACACAAAGTCCTGAAGTCCGAAAGTAGGAAAAAGGCTCCCCGCCTGCGGACAATGCCTAAGGGAGTAAGTCTACGCGCGACCTTATCCAAGATCGAACAGAAACCACGTCGACAGAAACCTCCGTGTCACATCGGACACCGTCACTAATATCCCGAGTCACGAGTCATGAGCTCCAAGGACCACTGTCCTTAAGACAGGGGGAAAACTTCCTCGGGAAATCTTCTTGGTCCGTCTCTTTGTTCGATGCAAAGTGAAGAACAAATTTGAAGGGAAATTTCTATCATTAATTAAAACTGAGCATTGGAGTTGGGCCTGATACATAAGTGCCCAATAAGATTGTCATGGTGAGTTCGAAATAATACAGCTTGATTTACGATTTTTCCGGCGGTCGAAGCTTGGTACAAAAAAGACGTATGTAGAAATTCACAGAGGACTTCTTAGGTTGACGAGAACCCTTGATGAGAAGCCCCAAAACCCGCCATCTTTGACCCGTCCTTACCCAACCAACCTCCTTCCTCGTCGCCATGGCTTGCGGCTATGGCTAATTTCATGGCCTGTGGCGTTGCAACCCCCAATTCGCTTGGTGCCGCTTCATCACGAAGTATCATTCGTCGGAGCGGAGAGGCAACTTCAATGGGCGGGAGGGTTCTGGGCACGTCGGGCCAGTGAGGGTGGATACTTGATGCCACCTCCTTATTTTTCACTTCGATAGGACAACAAACCTTTTTGTCAAGTCGTAATCTACCCACTAAAATTCGCCCACGAATTTCACAAGCAGGGTTTCTGGGGGGTACTCAATTTATAATATGATGACATTTTGTGATACTAAAGTGCAGAGTGCACTTCATTCATCTAAAAAGTAGTAGTAGAGTCGATTAAATCACAACCTAAAACATAATCCAACAGTGGGAAATCTTTCTTTATGCTCTCGGAACTGCCCTCCTTACTCAAACGACCCTGTGATGGTCCATCCTCGCCATAACCCGTGTATATAGCATCTAATGTACGAAAGCTTTCAAATCCAACCAATTCTCCCCACGGAACCTCCCATGGACTACCACCACCTAATCTTTCATTATCTTGCAATGCCACAATTAGTTGATTCCCTCGTGTATTTGGTCCACCGCCTGCATATGCCAAATAACCCTTAGCAAATCGTTTGACTCCCAAAACATTCTTCCTGCCTGGTGGTCCCTCCGGAAGCCAATTGGGATCATCTTTCATATTCTTTCCATGCCGTTTATTGTACGATGGAATACCAGCTATACCAAACTGACATAGGAATCCCTTGATACATCTCATTAATGCTACCGTACTTGAAAAGTAGTTTGTATTGACCATGTCCAGAAAGTGTGCCGCACCAATTGGAGCCCATGCTGGATGGACTAGTATATGTATATATCCCACAGTTGTTGTACATGTTACCAGCGTGACAGGTGTTGTGCCGTCTGATGGTGGGTTGACGATATGTCGATTTGGTCCAGCCTTTGGATGTAGTTCTGCGTCCGTTAGATCCTTCACCGAAAGTATTGATGGACGATGATTGATTGTAGTAATTTCGCGTTCATCACCATTGATAACAGCAGCAACAGCAGTAGCAGCAACGGCAGCAGCGGAAGAAGAATCTACTCGATCAAAAATTTTATCAATGAGTGTTCCTTTTTGTACTGTGGGGATGTGTATCGGCGCAACCTTTGTTCTGTTAGCACCAATGTACAGCGCAAAAAGCGTGGAAAAGACTAAGGCGACAAATAAGATCGTTGTTGCTGAAGTATCAATACGTAAGGGTGGATGAATTCCATTTCTGCGATGGTCGGAAGATGTTAGTGGTCTCCTACGATATGGTTGCATGCCCGATGACTTCATCCTCTCTCAAACAGGACAACCCCCGCTCCCCTTACGAACCCGCCAAAATGAATCCCCACCCAAATTATGGTATGGTGCGACCGAGGCGAGGGAATTAAGCAATGAGAACGTCCGAAACAGTCGCTATGATACTCTTTATTCTCCGACAATGCAGTGGTAGTAGCACAGGCAGATCATTATTTTCTCCATTCACCGATCCTCGTCTCGCTTTTGTGCGGGAGATGGATTATCGACGTATCTCATCATCTCCAAAGTTCATGGCACTGGCATCCTCATCTCGGAATGATCGTAATCTTGATTTGACTCCATCAGACGACTTCTACGAACGACGAAGTCTATACAAATTTAGCCCGCTTCGACCAGGATCGTCACGAAAATTGCCTCCCACAATTTCTGAATTTGATGATTACAATGACGAAGAAGGTGAGAAAGTGGAAGCTGATTATATCGATGTAGCAGAGCGGAAGTATCTTTCGAGTGGAATAATTGATGATGAGCAAGATGTTGTTGATGCACAATCTTCGAATGGAATTTTACAAAATGAGTCGTCTTCGAATATTGCAATGGAAGACTATGCAGCAGAGATTAAGGATTCATCGAGTGACGAATCCGATGTGGCAACTTCGACGATAATCAACACCCCCAAAACGACATTGCCGTACAAAGGCTACGGTGGTACGCCATCGTTCATGGAACCGGTCAAAATCAAGGCCATGACAGGTTCTAAACAGAGCAGTAGTGATTCAGAGCGCAAATTACCGTCCATTGCCTCTACGGGCAATAGTGGCACAACTCTACTAGATGCACTATCTGTCCAGCTAGAACATCTATCATCGCGGATATATCAGCTGAATAACGGAGTTGAATTCAACATCAATAGCCCGAAGCAGGTTGCACGGATCCTGTTTGGCGAAGACGATATCGGTGACACAAGTACCAGCAAGGATGCATTAGAGGCACTGGCAAGCGCTGGGAATGAAATGGCATCATGCATTTACAAGTATCGTAAGATTGCAAGGGACATCAAGAGGGAGCAACGACGTATTGAGCAGCTTGAGAAAGGTGATAAGAAGAATGATTACTATGGAAACTTGGCGAGACATGATGATCGTAAAAGGACGGGAGACAATAGTGATGAGAATACGAATGTGCCCTTGAAAGGCGAAGATGTCATCAGTGGCCAAATAATCACACCTGTGGAACCCCAACGAAGAGAACCCCTACTTCTCATTGATGCATCGGCGTATATTTTTCGTGCATATCATGCAATCCCTCCATTGCATCGGTCGGATGGATTGCCGACTGGTGCTCTTCATGGCGTTTGTCGAATGTTACAAAATTTGCTACTCCCTCGTCTACTCAAGGGAGAACGACCACGTGCAGTACTTGTATTCGACTTTAAGGGACCAAACTTTCGACACGTTATTTATCCAGAGTACAAGGCAAATCGAGCGGCTTGTCCAGAGGATTTAATTCCACAATTCGACCTTGTACGCGAAGCATCAGAGGCTTTTGGAGTGGTGCAAGTAGAGGCTGAGGGTTACGAGGCTGATGATGTGATTGCCACGTTGACAAGACAAGCGTTGAACGAAGGAGTGGACGTTGACATCTTGTCGGGTGATAAGGACCTAATGCAACTTATAACTCCTGGTGGTATCAGCCCTAGTGTGCATATGATAGATCCTATGCACTTTGACCGTGTTGATCATGACGATGTTGTGAAGAAGTGGGGTGTTGGAGCATATCAATTGGGGGACGTCCTAGCTCTTGCAGGGGATGCTGCAGATAATATTCCGGGGGCGGCGGGGATCGGGCCCAAGATTGCTGCTGAATTGGTTACTCAGTTCGGCACGCTGAGTAATTTGATAAATCAAGTAGATACAATCAAACAGAAGAAGAGAAGAGAGAGTCTAATCGAGAATGCAGAAAAGGTGTTGCTCTTCCGTAAGATTGTGACTTTGGATGAATTTATACCAGTAAGCAAGATGACATTGCCACCATCATTTCAAGATGTTAGCGCGTTTCGAATGTCACCGTTTGATACAAATAAGTTATTAGATTTCTACAAACGGATGGAATTGACGTCGTGTCAGAATCAGCTCGAAAGTCGACTGCGCTCCAGCTTGAACAACAGCTTTAAACCACCTCCAGCACCAGAAGAGTATAACGGAGTACCATTTTGATTCCCTCCAACACCAAAATCACCCAGTTGTAAACTTGAGCTGGGTTTTAACAGTATCACTTCATATAAAAGGTATCAACAGTTCACTTCATATAAAAAGTTATTATCATAGATGTATTAGCTATATAGGATGGATGGGAAGGTTAAAAGTTGCGTTAACGCTTCATCCTTCCACGCTGTTGTGCTAACAATTTTCGTTTTTCCAGAGATTCATCAAGTTTCAGCTTCATCTCATTTAGTCCATCTTGGTGTCGTTGGAGAATTGTCTCGTCGCGTATGTCCTCGTCAGAATAGGGTTCTTGTCCAGTTTCACTATTGATACTAGTAACATCAAAAGGCTGAACATATGGAGCATAAATCTCCTTTTTCCCCTGCTGGTCTTGGCTGCCAAAATCGTAATCAATATCAATGTTGCGAGTACTACCACCATGAAAGAACATATTTGCAACATCCTCCCACTCCAGCTCCTGTGTGCTTGAATACTGCGCAGCAAACGACGCATCTTCGACTACACATTTACCCTCGAACTCGTGTTCGCCGTAAGGAGAATTACCAAGATCATCTGGGTCCCATATCATGGGCTCTACACTGTGCTCAGGGTTGAAATCGTCATCGCCAGGTCCAGATAATCCAAGGGAAGAGTTACGCTTTTGAGAGCCACTGGGTGTCTTCACAAGTTGTGGCACGGCAGCGGGAGTTGAAGGTGTGGCGGGTCTTGATGTTGACTTAGCCGGAAAGTAAGGGCCACCGTCTGCTATGCCACCCTTCAAACCGAGGCGGTGTTGAAGTCTCAACATTGACTTTTGAATTAGAGAACGTGCATGTGCCTGTCTTTTCAATTCGCTGCCTCCAACGGCAGAGTGATAGCCGGTGAGAGGACGACAAGGCTCCTCCCATATTCCAACATTATCGTGGAAGTAATCATATGGTAGCAAAGTGGAAGCACGGCAAGCTTCATCCTGACCCATTTCACACACATTTTCGTGACCAAGTGCTACCCCTGAACGCACAATCGAGCTCACGTATGCATTGGAAAATGCCTCAGTCATGCTCCCACAACGTGATGCTAAGGCAGCTAAAAGAACTCGTTCCTGGGTTTTGACTCGGAGAGCGTCCGTGCGTAAAGTATCCAACAGCTTGACCAAGTCCTCTATTATTGGAAAGGATGCATCCGTGCGGTGATCGACGAATACTTGATTCACAAGCGATTTGCTGGTAATAGCTGCTACTTGATCATTTGGGGTCTCTATCGTTCTGCCATTACCTTGTTCAGAAGACTGCGAGTCAAAGAAAGTTGCGAGGGCCGAGAGGGATATGTCAATCGCCAAATTGATAAGCCATAAACAATTTGGACTAGCTTCGTCATTTCCTGATTCGACTGCCGTGTCATCGAAAGAGTCTTTGTGCTCGATCCACAGCCAAATAGAAATGGCCGCGACAATGACTTCTCTCGACGCAGTTGCCGATGTGCCGCTTCCAGCGAGTTCATGCAATCGTAATTGATAGTTGGATGAGCATAACTTTTTCTCGAGCAAATTGGCAATCAAAGCTTTCGGAATAGTAGGAATGGTTGCACCCAAAGACAGAAGAAAGTTCACCAGAAGCACTCCCGATTCGTCAGATTTGCTTTGAGATAGGGAGTGAGCTTCATGAAATTTGGCTTGAGCAATTAAGTCGGCAATGTCTTGATGCAAAGCGATGGGTGACGTGGGTAGATCAGAAATAGGAGCTATATGTTTCTTTGTTCCATTTGGTGTATGCGGAGATGGAGGGGCCGAAGCAGATCTTTTCATATCAGTAATTGGTTCCGGTGTCAATGCTGCTTTCTTTTTCTTGTTATCGCTTTGAGACGCCGATTCTGTCAGACTCCATGATCTTTTTCGCTTAAGTTGTTGTGTATCTGACCTTGCGTAAGATGCTAACAATGAAGAATTGAGTTGATTTTCATTAGAACAATCTTGTAAAGACGCAACAAAAGGATTTTGACGATTGATAGACAGTGATGCCTGGAAGCGTGCTGAGGCGGCGGCAGTGACATTTTGCTGTGCCTGAGCTGCAACTGCGTGATGTTGATCACGAAGCAACATCGTTCTTGCCAACTCTTGTTCTAGAAAATTTAATTCCACCTGGCTCGGGACGATTCCAAGCAAAGCGGTATATTGTGGATGTTGCGGAATTCCCACAAGTCCATTTTGTAGATATAAGTCGGAGAGGTCGGAGTGCAAAGGACTCAAGAGTGAGCCGTTGAGTTGTTGGTGTGATATAGGTGTAGAGTGAAATTGATTTTGAGATAAGCCAAGTTGGCGTTGCCACGGAGACAGTTGAGAAGTTCCGCTGTAGATTTGACCAAAGCCTGCATATCCTGCTAGGGAATGTTCCGACGGTGCCAAAGAAGAATCTGAAATTTGGACATCAGCCTTGCTCGTTGTTGACGCCGAATGTCCATTCAGATTAATCTCATTGGTGTCACCTCCTCCACGAATTTCATGAATATCATCACTATTGTCACCAGAAAGTGTGTCATTAGTGGCTGATCCACGTCTCGTCGGTGTTTCCGTCAATTTTTCAACATTCAACACATCGTCTTTGGCCGCAGTGCACATTTCTTCATTACCAATTCTTGAATTGGTAGCAAAAAACATCCTAACAGATGGTAGGCTAGTCAAGCTGGCTAGTCCCAACGCTTGTGCATACGCATTGTTATCGGCATTTCTCACTGGCATACGATGTTGATGTTTGCCGTCGTCGTCGTCGTCGTCGTCGTCCCTCTTACGGACTAGGCCGACTGCATTCATCACAGAAAAGGCAAGTAATGGATCAAAATCATCATTTTCTGAAGGATCTGTCAACCCAGTTATAGCCTGCGTCGACTCGTGCATCGCTGAATGTATTTGCCTCAACAGACCGATTTCTAATGCACCTCTTCTAATACCTTTAATGCTTCCGCTACCAGCATCACTGTCATGTATCGTCAAACCTCCTTTATCATCATACTTACCCGCTATTTCTGCACCACTACCGCCAAACGACGAACATATATTTTCAAGAACAGATTTGATGGACTCTCTCGCGCCAGTTCGAACCTCGGACTTCTCTTTTCGGATCTCTGCCGCTTGTAGGCGATGAATTTGATGTGGCCCTAATAATGGTGGCAAAAAGTTGGGTGACGGTGTTGGAGAAAAGTAGTTAGGATGGACCATCCGTTGACGAAGTGGGTCAATGCGAGAATCGCGTTTCATTTCATGCATGCCAACTCCAGCTGCTATCAGTGCCGATTGTGACGCTGTGAATGTACCATCAGGTCTGACACCTTCTGTACCCGGATCTAAAGTTAACAAATGTTGTAAAGCTCCCTCCGACGAGTGTTGATGAGCCGCACCATTACTATCCACAGATAGAGCAGGAGATATCAAAGCAAATGCCGACGAGGCAAAGAAACCAGGAGAAAATGATTCTTCCATCGCATGGTGGTCATTTGCGCCAAGATTGTGTTTCAAGTGCATACCTGCCGATTGTGTAATGCCGAGTTCCTTTAAATCGCCTCCCATACGGATTGCTCTGATTCGTCTAATTCGATCAAACACCTGCTCAGTAGCAGCCGCAGCAGCGGCGCTAATTTCCTCTACAAGTTCGCCAGTCTCTGGATTGATTGGGCCTCTTTCGGGAAACGCAGTAATATCTATCTCATTCTCATCGACCTCATCTTCGGGAAGGATGACAAGGTGTAATCCTTCACCGAAGTATGCGAGCTCTTCCAACCCAACACCAGCCTGTCGAGCCTGTTTGATCTCTGCATCTTTTTCGGCCTTTATTGCACCCGCCTCTTCTTTCAAAGATTCAAGAGTCTCATCTGGATCGATTAGAATGGGTTCAATGATATCCTCAAGCGCTTCAGGAACAGGTTTCAAAACACATCGGTACCTATCGTACGCTTGCTCAGTAAACGATTGTCCAAGTAATCGAGTCTGTTCAAGTGCCACGTGTAGACGCTCTCTCGCATCAGCAAGACAGGTATCGGTTGGGTGGATGAATAGGCCATACGCCTCCTCTAGAGGAGCTCTGTCGGCACTCGTCCGGCCAGATGGGGTACGAAAAACTGCCGCGTCTGAATCAGATAGGAAATCCTCACAGCTTGGCGTTTTACCTGATAGGACATCATCATCATCCTTATCATCCATGGACATCTCTCGGCCATGCTCAAACGAGCTTTGTTCTACTGAAAAAGAAGTATTTGATGCCTCGTTGGATAGGATATGAGGCTGATCATCTTCATATAAAGACTGATGAGGTGGTCCGTCGTCATGGTCATGAGCTGCGTGCGAGGCTCGGACGGTGTCACTGCTGATGGCGAACTCGCCCAATGACCGATCTAGGTTCATCATCTTTCGTTGCCCAGTCCCTGCACTGGACGTATGCTGCTCCTCTGTTCGTCGTCCATCGGCTCCATCGCTACTGCCAGCTGGAATGTGAGTAGCTGGGGTCGCTCCTAGCTCATCAAGCGCCATCATTAGTTCACCATCAGACGCCGACGCCATATCACCTTCTTTTATATCAGCTTCATCTACTTCCATGGAACTATTACCCTCTTCATGTCCAAATGCCTGCTCGTCGTCGTCGTCCGAGGCCACGATTGAACCATCTGAGGTGAATTCCGACGTAGGCCTGGTACTGTTTCTACGTGGAACGCGATCGTCAACTATTTCACTTTTGCGGACGTCACGTTCGCTATCAGAGGTATCAGCATGATCCATGGAGAAATTTAGATGCTATGACGGACGTTATTGAGGCGACTTTGGAGGCACGATGGTGGAACTTGGACCTCACATACGCCCTCAAATCATGATGGGGAAGAATTGTCTTTTCTGTGTTTTGTGGGAGCCACACGTTGAGATCCTTTCTTTCTTCATCTAAGGTTAACCCTTGGGATCTACGAGTGCTTTGTCCTACTACTGCACGCGCGTCAACTTTGGTGAGAGAGATTGGTGCAGGTGGAGTAAAGGACAACAGTAAATATGACGGACAACGGTGGTGAATCCAACATCCTTGCACGGGTAATTTTCCGCACCGTCCAACCGACCGATGTCTCCCGCTGCTATCAAATCGAATCCATGTCCTACCCCGAAGATGAGGCAGCTTCGAAATCCATGTTGCAATATCGACAACACCATGCGGCGCCGCACTTCCGTTGTGCCTTCCTCATTGGTGATGGTGAAACTACTAGCGGTACGACGAGTGCGTCAAGTTACATATCGCACCAGGGACGGACGTCATTCAACCCAACGATGACATTGTGTGGAGAAATTATAGGCTTCGTTTGCTCGACACGGTGTAATTCACTAACTGCCGAGGCAATGAGGTCACATGATGCGACTGGGAAAATATTAGCAATTCATAGTGTCGTAGTCGATGAGCGGTATAGAAATCAGGGTGTAGCAAGTGCCATGTTACAGGACTATGTTTCTGCCATGGATAGAATGAACAAAAAACGGGGAACTTTGAAGGTGAAAATGGACAAGATTGTGTTGTTAGCGAAGAAGAACTTACTAGCATTTTATGTTAGAAATGGCTTCATGGCTATTGGTGTTAGTCCTGTGGTGCATGGGAAAGAGTCATGGTTTGAGTTAGAGAGGAGGTTTGCTCCGGTAGATGACTCCGAGGCGAAGAAGTACGAATGTTACTTGGTTGATTCCTTCGCTGATATTGCGAAGCAAGGGACGGGGAATCCCGCGGGCGTTGTGGTATTGGACAATCCACCAGGTCAAATATTGAGCGACAAGGATGCTGACGTTGCTGATGGAGTATTAGATGAAATGTTGGATACTGAAAGTATTGATAGGAAAATCCTCGATCGTGGTGCTCAGTGGATGTCGTTAGTGGCCAAGGAATTTAACCAGTCTGAGACAGCATTTATTTGGCCACTTCTCCGACTTCGGCGGCCAGACACATCATCGTCAGACTCATCTGCGTCGAGTGCTGAGAGTCCTGCTTATGCCATTCGCTATTACACACGGTCGGGAATAGAGATTGATTTATGCGGCCATGCCACCCTTGCCGCGGCATTTTGCGTGCTTCGTCAAAAGAAGATAGACTCAACACAAATGTTGTCATTTTTTGCAAAGAATGATGAGCTCATTGTTTCGTCGGTCATGTCTTCGTCCACTGATCAAACTTTAAATTCTGACAAGGCATTGCGGATATCAATGATCTTCCCTTGGAAAAACGTGACACCTGTACAGACAGCAAGTGATCGCAATGGTGTAATAAGTATGATGTCAACAGCGTTGTTCACTGCAACAAATTATTTTTCTCAGCAAGTGGTCTACATAGGAATCACGGAGGGTGGGGAAGATTTGTTTATAGAGATATCAGAAGAATTATTTAATGCATTACTTGGAGTGAAGGTCAACTATGGCCATCTATCCACATTGGAGTTATACTCCAGGGGAGTCATAATATGTTGTCGGGAATCTTTACAATCATCCTCCATTGATTTCCGATCACGTTTCTTCGGTCCAAAAGTAGGAATTGATGAAGATCCAGTGACAGGATCAGCACATTGTTCATTAGGACCTTACTTCGGCAATCTACTAGGGAAGTCAGTTGTTATTGGTAGACAGGAGTCACATAGAGGAGGGTTGGTGGAATGCATATTAAAGCGAGACGAGGGCCGAGTTTGCATCATTGGGACAGCAGTTATGACAGTTTCTGGTAAATTGTCAATGAAAATGTACTGTGATCGGGACAAATAATGTCGTCAGGATGTTTCTGTGTATTATCTGTCAATAAAAATGTAGTAACATTTTAGATCGCTTAAGGTTAACAGTTTAGGTGATCTGCTCAAGCTACGTGCTGATTCCTTCATTTGTAGATGCTCAACACCTACATATTCAAACCTATCAGACCCACTATTATCAAATACCCCCATATCCAGTCAGAGCCATTGTCTAATCAGTGATCAAAAATGGCAACACGTGACCAATAACATCATCAGCTCTTGTTACACGGTACTGCTGTCGAGTGGTTGATTTATCAGTCTTAATTTTCTTCTGGCTTTGAGTAGCCATATCATGGTGACTATTCTCATTCATCTTCATCTTCCACAATGCAGTCTCCAATATTGTTGTAACCTGCTTCATTTAAGAGAGTTTGTCTTCAAAACTGGCAAGCTTATCTTGAATTGAACGTAATAAATCATTTTGATTGTCGTATTTGTCCATCACGTCATTGTCATTGTTGCATTCTAAGCTGTTTATTTTTGTATCATGTTTATTGTTTTATTGTTGTATCATATTTATTGTCATATCATTGTTATTTTTGTATCATGTTTATTGTTGCATCAATCGTAATGACGATGATCCCCACTGTCCTTAATCGCAACCTTACGGTAATGGGAAAGGGTTCTTTTCGGTCCCCCGGAGGAATTATCACCTTAATCAGACGGCAATTCTACTCCCCTGCGATATAATTGATTGTTGTGTCATATAAGAATTATAACGCCAGCAAGTCAGCTGCTATACAGTAGGAGTACCAACATGATAAACTTGCAAAATCTATTTGATCTTCGACCCACAGTTGATGAATGATAACCCTCATGCCTCACCATTGGAATCTACCTACTACCCCGTGAACAAACAACATATTCACTGTCGATCGCTACCGCCATGTCGTTGAGGCGTTAATGATCTGCTGTGCGACGATAAGAGAAGAATACTGCCACCATCGGGTGCCTCTTATTCTTGATTGATTGATGCACTGTTTTCATTCCTGCCAGAGAAAATAACCCTAACCCTAACCTTAAGAAACATTCACACACTCGTGGACGAAGGCATAACATCATTCAACAACATGGACAAGATTCTCAGCCGTGTCTCCTCAGCCGCCGGCGCTCTGGCCGTCGGCGCCTTCACTGTCAACTCCTGCATCTACAATGTCGATGGTGGTGAACGTGCGGTACTATTCGACACTCTCCGGGGAGGTATCCAAGACACTGTTAAGGAGGAGGGTACACATTTCATGATCCCAGTCATCCAACGTCCAGTAATTATCGACGTACGGACGAAGCCACGTGAAATCCCAAGTGTTACCGGTACGAAGGATTTACAAATGGTAAACATTAAGCTGCGTGTACTTTGGCGACCTGTGATCGAAAAGCTACCGCAGCTATATCGGGAACTTGGGACTGACTTTGATGAACGCGTACTACCCTCGATTGGGAATGAGGTACTCAAGTCCGTCGTGGCACAGTACAATGCCGAGGAATTGCTAAGTAAGCGTGCGGAAGTATCGGCACGGATCAAGACGGAATTAATCAAGAGGGGTACACATTTTCATCTCACCCTTGATGATGTTGCCATTACTCACCTAACGTTTGGACATGAATTCATGAAGGCGATCGAATCGAAGCAGGTAGCCTCGCAGGAGGCAGAAAGACAGCAGTACGTTGTTCAACGTGCCGAACAGGAGCGGATAGCGAATGTGACAAGGGCCGAGGGTGAGGCCGAGGCCGCGACGATTATTACAAAGGCGATGGAGAAGACGGGGAATGCAATCGTTGAGGTCCGACGGATTGATGCTGCGAAGGATATTGCGAAGAAGTTGGCTAAGGGGAGGAATATCACTTACTTGCCCGGTGGTGGAGGTGGCGAAGGGGGGAGTGGGGGGAATCCTGGCCTACTCTTGAGCATTGACAAGTAGATCTTTGACGGTGAGAAAATATCAATAGCCTAAATGAGCACATATCGTAATAATACTAAATTTAGAGTTTTTCTCACACGAAGGGTTTAAATATAGACAATTATCAAATACCAAATATAGTGCGATCTTTTTCTTGTTCAAGTCTTCACACAACAATGCTCGTCAGTTTTTATTGAAAATATACGAGAGCGCGATGTAGCCCAGGATCATTAAATAGAAACCATAATTCGAGCTAGTTTTCTCTTTCAGTGATCCACCGTTGAATGGTGGCATTATCATAGGTTTCCCTGGCGGCAAAAGCCTAGTATTCCCAGCCGCAATCCGATCCTGTAAGTCTCTAATGGCTGCTGTGGGAGTAACTGGTACACCTGCAGTACTTCTGCTACCACCGCCACCATTGGCCTGAATGTGTTGCATACCAATTTGTATGTCTCGCAGCACTAGCAAAATGTCCTTATTCTGCTCTTGCAATGCCACCAGGAGCTGTCGAGTCTGTGCCTCTAAATCGACGTACAGGTAACTTCCAATCGACCGACATCCGTTCATAAACGCAGGGAATAACGTATGTAAGAGCCATATGGCCTCGTATTCAGTATTCTGTGGCATGAACCATGAGGGGAATGGATTGCCTCGAGCCGTCATGATGGATATTTCAATTACAAGCATAACGATGAGACCCGTGAAGGTCCACTGTCGTGCAAGTCCACTCCGTGCCCCGAGTGTTAGTACATATGCCATAATCCCCCAGGTTACGTAAAATACTGCTAATTCCATAAAGAATTGTGTCTCATCGTATCGTTTGTTCGAATTAATCCCATTCTGTCCAAACTTATTGTACACCTCACGGAACTCCATATCCATTAGGATATCGTAGGCTTTCTTAACTCGATCAAACTTTGCAGAGGCATCAGGATCGTTGGGATTTTTATCCGGATGTAGTTGTAGACTTAGCTTTTTGTACGCACGTTTAATCTCGAGTGGATTGGAATTTCGACTAACGTTAAGGAGGGCGTAGTGATTGGGTCCCATGGCTTGCATTTCCATGCCTACATGTATTGGCGATTTGACAACGTTATATGCGATGAGCAAAACAAGGCATTTGAAAGTTATAGCCCATGAAAGAACAATACATGATGAATGTTTACGTAAGTCTCGTCGAACAATCTTAACTCTTACTCACCAGTCTTAACCGCGGCCAGCAACGCGAGGAAGCCAATGGCGTACACTATCGACTTCTTCCGTTCGAATCTGCCCGGTTTTAGTATCCAAGCCGTGGCAGGGTGGACAATGAATACGTAAAAGAAGAATCCTCCGAGGCCGGAGAGATCATCCCCTCCACCACCGCCGCTGCCGCCGCCATTGCCGCTTTCGTCCGACATCTTTACAGTGATGTTTCAAACGTCGAGGGTGCGCCGCTTACACATCTAAATGACACGTGGATGTTGATAGCAAGGCGGGAAAATGACACCTGCTCTCTCGCCTCCGCACTACATTGACACCACACGCAGTAAAAGGATGATCATGGCGCAGCACATGCTGACTTTACTAATGCTCTACGTCGCCAGCAGCATCTACATAGTTTTCGGAAACATAGACGCTTGTCAACCGCGAGGAGGTGCATTTGCAATTCGTCCACAGTCAACTCATGCGCTAAGAAATAATAATGAAGACCATGTTTCAAAGAATGAAAGAAGACCTAAAGGCCAGGCAGAAGCATTGAATAGGTCTAGATCACTTGCTCGTCGAAGGATGGTGGATTCACCGTCAGATGATACCATCAACAAACGAAAGCTCGAATTTTACAACAATGATCCCAAACGACTCCTACTTCCCATGACAGCAGTGCTTTCACTATCTCTAACTTCTCTCGCAGCATTGTCGCATCATCTTCCTGGACCACCCATAGACATTACTGGTTCTCCACAATTTTGGACAACGCTGCCATTCGGTGTGCTTATAAACTCTAGTCCATACACACCACAACTCGTCCTACAAGACGTGACTTCCACAGCACTCTGTATCGTGTTCGCCACTGTCTTTGTTAAAACTATAACATATAATGCAAAAGTCGGGAATATCGAACCGCGAGATTCAAGAAAGATTATACATACCCTCTCGGCACCATTATTCATACTACTTTGGCCAATGTATTCGAATGCATATGGTGCACGTGTCTTCGCGAGTATCGTGCCATTATTGAATGCATTACGATTGTATCTGGCCGGGACTGGCAGCAATATTATATCATCCAATTCGGAATCGGAACTTGCGGGTGCAATATCACGATCGGGCGATGTGCGCGAATCTCTCGGTGGGCCGTTCATATATGTCATGGTCTTGTTATCATTGACACTGCTATTTTGGAAAGATTCAGCCATTGGCATTGTATCGCTAGCAACAATGGCCTGTGGTGATGGCCTTGCTGATCTGATTGGTCGACGGTATGGGTCAAGCAATAAATGGTCATTCAATCGGAGTAAGTCGATAGCAGGTAGTGCGGCCTTCATCGTCGGTTCCTTCGTTTCGTCGTTTGGTTTGTTGTCGTGGTTGACTCATATGGGAGCAATGGACGCGTTGGGACTTAAATCATTCGATTTGGCAGGGAGGTTGTTTGTAATTGCAGTCATATGCGCTGGAGTAGAGTTGATACCCGCTGGCGATGATAATTACTCGGTACCCCTAGCAGCAGCGGTTTTGTCGGCATTACTACTGAATTCTAATGTGTAATAATAATGTCTAAGATATGAATATTCACTAACTCAACTTCTTATTTTAACGATCAACGAGGCTAAAATAAATTAGATGAAACAAAAGAGAATTAAGCCACAAATCAAGTCTGTCTTTCTTTTGCCTGATGGCCGAGAGTCAAACAATTTCTTTCGCAATTAGAGATACTCGCCGAGAGCTGATTTAATGAGCTCAACTAACTGATCAATCTTCTCTTTTCGATCTTTGTCAACTCCACTCTGTTTGATAGTGAGTGATAAAGATGTAGGATTCTTCATCACGATTGACTGTATCAAGAAATAGCTCCCACCGTAATAGTCCTCCTCCTGGCAGTACAAAAAGAATTTGAATTCCGTCGGAAGCTCACCACTAGCCATGGTCATGACATTGAAGGCGCTCAATACCCCTTCGACAGCATCCGTCGAGATGGGCACGGATCTCATTGGCGTAGAAATGACGACAGCTTCCGTGTCCGAGACGGCACTCCATTTGCTTTGATACTCCTCACCAGAAATTGTTGCATTCGACTTAAGCGACAGTGACTGCAACAGCCCATTGCTGGGTGGCGGAGGGGCACTCATTACGGAAACGTCATCTCCAAATCCAAGCAGATCTACCTCTCCAAAAGGAGCATGCACAGGGGCGGGTGACGGAGCCATAGAATCATCGCCGATTGTCGTGCCTCCAAACTGATCTATGATTGTATTAACGCCAGGGTCAACCACAGGTGCTACATGAGCATCTCTTGGAAGAGGATGATCCTTAGGCATCTTCACAAACTTAACAATGTTCTCTTCCTCAATAAAATTCTCGGTTTTGCAACGGTAGACAGTACAGAGAGTATTGAATTCATTCATGAGGGCAGCACGAAGATCAGAATCATCTTCTTCTGCGAAATGGTCAATATTAATGGTCAAAGATTTAGAGCAGATGATGGCCTTGGCAACATTAGGATCACCGGCTGTTGATCGCAATAACCGGTAGTAGAATAATGCACGGTCGTGAAGATCTTGTGAACACGTGTCTTCGGTCGCCTTCTTTAACAGCCTCCCAAGCATCTTTTGCATTTCTGCTGGACGTGCAAAGAATAATTTTACAGTCGCAGATAACAGAGCGGTCTTGACATTGTCATCTGCGATATTGTCATAGGAATCAATAACCTTCTCCAAGGCGTATGGAGCTTCAGGAATAGACTCTCCATATTCTCCTAACATCACAATGACACTCGACTTTCCACTAGGTTCTACAATGTACCTTAAGGCACGTGGTAGTGGGGCTGAAACCACATTAATAATGCTAGGGTGGCGTCTTACCAAACCAGCCAGTGCTGTTGCCGCTTCTGATGACACGTGCGGGATGCCCTGCAAATCTAGCATCTCGACAAGACGTCTGGCAATTGATTCAACCGCACCTTGACCCCCAGAATCGTGAAGAGCTATGGATCCCATCGAACGCACTGCAAGACGCCCCATTGTTTCGTCGATATCAGCAACTAGCTCACTCAATTCAGCGACGATATCTGGAGCCGTTTGGGGATTAGCCAATTTGGCCAAAAGCTTAACTTTGGAGTGTTTGATGTGGGTCGGCTCACTGTAGCGCACGTAGAACTGACGGTATTCATCATCAAAGATTCCCTGACAAAGATCAATCAACTGATCGGCATACTGGAGCAATACATACGTCAATTCACTGGATCCCGATGCAATGAGAGTAACAAGAGGTGCCTTAATTCGAATGCATACCTGCCTCTTCAAGTCGTCTACAGTTGGTGAATCCGCATCACGTTCGTCCCCTGGGCGTTTCCCAATTGCGTCAGCGATGGAGAGGAATGCACGGATAGTAGCCACAACGGCACTGCTATTGGCAGTTCGTAGGACAGGATCCAATAAGTTCATTATTTGGAACCCCTCTAATATTTGTGAATTGAATTTGGGTGAGATCCCCAAAACATGAAGTGAATACTCGACATTAAGAACACCACTGAACTTACCTTCATCATTCGCTGGGATATAGCGCGGAACCAAGTCCAAAACTGCCAAGATACCAAACTCACTGAACTCGTGTATACGGTTTAGCAAGTGTAGCATCACAGCACGGTTCAATGCCATCCCACCTGAATCTGCCATAATTTCATTTAGTACCAGGATACAATTCGTCACGACTGACGGATCTGGATCACGTAACATGTCATATAGAATATCATTAAATGCTGCCTTATCAAATTCTTCCCTGTTTAGATGATACATTTTCAATATCCCCATAACACCCGTCTTTCTTACATATGCATGACCATCCTGCAATGATCGACGGAGTGGTTCACTCGTATATTCAATCATTTGAGGGAGACGTAATGAACACAAGGCCCGTAGCGCTAGTCCCCGGACCATCGGATCTTCATTCCCACTATCCTTGACCAATGTGTTGGTGCACATTTGCGCCAAGTCTGGATGTGTTTCGGCATAATTACATAAAAATAGATATACCATCTTTTTAATCACCAAGTCTCGTGTTTCAATGGCGAGCATCATTTCAGTAAATAAACGCGAGACGTCAATCCCAAGTGTCATGTACCCAATGACTTTTTTCATTATGTCACGTTTGCGTTGCTTATCTTTCTCTGTGGCGAATGTCCGGAGGAGTTGACGCAGTTCATTGACCTCACCCTTGCGACTTTCGGTAAAGTAGGAGTCATCTTTGCCGCCTTGCCCACCACCACCGTTTGGTGCCCCTGGAGGTCCACCGCCTCCTTGAGGTCCACCGCCTCCTGGAGGCCCCACTTGTGAAGGCATTGGCGGTTGATGAATGGGTGGTGGCATCGTCATCATCCTACATATGAACGGCGCGGAATGCAGAAAGCTGAAAGCTAGCGATGAAGCCGATAGGGCCTCCGCCTTGTCCGCCACAGTAAAATAAGGGGAATGTTTGTTGGAATGCTTGAATGGCAGGAGGAATCTGTAGAGAGAGGAGTGAGTTTACATGTATCTACATAGATAATATCTACATTGATAATGCAGTGAACATCTAGCATAGAGGGCTAATGAAATGGATTTGGCCTAGACCATTGTTAAAAAGAGTGAGAGTTTGGCAGTCATGCATATATGTAGCAGAGGAATACACAACTTTAAATAATTCATAAATACGTTCATCGGTGCAGAGATTCTTGGAAAGCATTCAAGAATAAAGAAGAGCATTCCTCATACAAAAGCGATCTATTTTTGATGCCTGTATCATGCTCAGATGCCCCTACTACGATATGAGGTACTCCATTAAAAACCTTCGTTTGCCAATTGAAATGTGCCTCTCTGTAAGTAGGGACACATAATACCAATGCAAGTGGATCGTACATGTTAAGCTTTTTTACATGCTGCCAGACTGATGAATTCCAATCTTGAATTATTTCTCCGTTGCTCATGAATGTCTGACAGAACCAATTCCTATCACATCGAGGAGGGATCTTCTCTCTCCGTGGATCAGAGGGATGCAGAATAACCTTATTCCAAAGCTGTTCTATGCTGAGTTTGCTCACGCATCGGATGTTTGTTGCCACCATGTGCTCAGTCAGAGCTAATTCATCCAGCAACTGTGGATATATTGGACAGTCGTAGGCAGCCCACCTCGATAATGTTACAGTAGGAACACCCAACTCTTGGCATTTTGTGTAGACAAACCTTGCTGATGTCATGTCGCAGTTGTTATTGTATGCAGAGTCTGGTATTAAATATTCCCCGAAATCGGGTGATAAAACACCACCCATAATAACAACTTCTTTCACCTTTGAAATGAACAAAGTCTCGTGATCTTTTATAAATGTTGCAACGTCTGATAAACTAGCGATGCACAGCAATATCGCAGACTTGGGAGGGACCGACATTAGAGCACGGTAGACTAGTTCAATACCCGATTCAAAGATGCACTGGCTTGAACATGTGTAATCGGCTCCGTAAATTTCCAGCTCGTCACCGTCTGCGAAACCTCCATTACTGCCAATGCCAACAGGTACGTCTGGCGAGCCTAGAGCATCCAACGAACCTCGTGCTAGCAGCGCTCTCTCTCTTTGAGGGGAAAGCGTTGTTATCACAGCCAATGGATTCAACAATCGCATTTTCTTAAGTGCCGACAGAAGCACCAGTGCCAACTCATCGTCTATGTCACGACCAATGTCAGTAAATACAACAATTGGAGTTCCGTGGGACTCAATATCAGAAGGTGAAAGGGGTGAATGAACACAACACTTTTGGCGGTTTGGCAATTCATTCAAAGGGCTGATTCGTCGATAAGTTTCCATCTCATTTATCTTGTCCGACAAATCATCAACTTCTGATATACACTTCTCAAGCTGTCTGGCCTGTTGTCCCTCTTTGAAATTCATCTTGTGAATATCAATTGCACGTAAAAAAACTAATCTTGATTTCATGAGGTCGCCAGTGGAGCGAAGGACGTTGCCGTAATTCATTAGATTTGGTATAACATTGGCATGATTCTTGTGAAAAGCAACCTCACATATCTTGAGACATTTTTCGAGGCAATCGCATGCATCAAGACAGCGACCAATGGCGTGATAGCATGATGCTAGGACACTGAGAGCATGTGCATAAGCAGGGTGAGATGTCCCAAAAACAAGTCTCCTCATTTCAACTGCATGTAACGCAAGTGAAACCCCTTCTCCTCCTCGACCCAATGCACACAATGTTTCTGCACAGTAGTTAAGTGATTCAGACACTAGTCCATGTGAAAAGTCCAGGTATCGATATCGCAATGCCAATGCGTTGTGGTGCTGCTTGCATGATTCTTCATACTGTCGCATACCTGCAAGGGTACAGCCAAGCTGCGTATAAGAGACCGACAGCTCAAGCTCAGTACACAGCTTCTCCTCCACCGCTCGCATTCTTATTTCTAATGCTTCGCGATGATACTTTTCAGCTTGAGGCAAATCGCCGGATTTTCTCAGAGTTTCAGCATATCCAGCAATGTTTCCAGCCAACCACAGACTAGATTGTGACTCCTGAATATTACGAACGATCGGCAAAGCTCGCTCCATTAGTTTTCTCGCTGTATCATACTTACTCTGGGCCTGATAAAGAGAGGCCAAAGCGGTCAGTGCTCTGACGTATAAATATTCATCCAAATTACCACTTAAAAGTTCGCCTTGAGCTTCATTTAGGCACCGTGTCAGTATTGCTTCTGCTTCTTTGTAGCGGGCAAGCTCGCGTAGACATGTTCCAAGGTTGATAGACGGTAACAACGTCGAACGCAGTGGGAGAACATCTCTTATTTTTGCTTGAAAGTCAATGGCCTCTTCGTACATTTTCGCAGCTTCGCTGAAGTTGAACATCGCTATCGCTCGATCGCCTGCCCTCATGTATTGTTCCGAAGCTCCAGTCCAATCTTCGGCAAGGGCACAGTGACGTCCTAAGAGACGACGAAAATCGCCCCCCTTAATATCATCTAATTCTCCATATGTATTCTTACTCGATTCAAAAGCTCGCACAATCATCCTGTGAATATCTTGGCGCTGATTGACCATGAGTATTGACCACACAGCTTCGTAGACCTGCACCGACATAAAGAAGTGATGAGAACAGATTAGGGATGAAATGCCGACTATTTGCCACTAGAAGAATAAATAACTCACAGCCTGTTGCTTCCATCTATAATGACTACCTGTTCGTTCAAAGCAATCGTACTTTGAAGCAAGCTCTTCAATCTTGGGCGTGAAGCCAAATCCTTGATTTAAGGTCGAGTATAAATCTGTATCGAAGCTATAACCAATGCAGCTGGCAATCTTCAAAGCATCCCACAAAGGAGGAGGCAGCTTGTTAAATGGAGATAAAAGGATGTTACTTAGCTCTTGGGGTATTGCTGCCCTCACATCATCAGTTGTTTCCATAAGCATTCGCATCTTCTTTGTACCTCCTACGTATTCAATCACATGTTTCTCGAGCGCCCACCGTACGACGCACTCAATGAAGAAGGGGCAGCCATTTGCTCGATCATGAACCACATCAAGAAGTTGCTTTTCGATTGTAATATTTTCATCCTTTATCCCTAGCAGCATTCTCAGGTATAGCTCTGTTTCATACTTATCAAATGGTATAAGCTTGACCTTGATGGCGCTCTTTCTCAAATCCGAGCCATCTGATGTAATTGTGGGACAATCACGGGAAGAAACTATCAGCATTATCTGAGGACATTCTGAGCTTGCACGGTGCATCAGCTCAGCCAGTAGACTCCACGAAGAAGAATCGATTTCACCATCTCCCTCTAATATCATAAGAAGTGGTTGCAATAATCTCAGAATCTTTATCACTGAGTCGACTATACTTTTTGTCCTTGCAACTGGATTGATTCCGCTCAATAAACTTCGTAGCTGAGCATCAGCAATCGTCGGAACAATACTGCCAATATTGACCAAGTCCGTTTTGTTAAGGATATTTTGGTCAACAAGATAGTTGGCTGCTGAGATCTCATCACTAATAACACCTCCTGACATCTTGCTTGCACCAATTACCAAGGCTTCAGATATGATCTGTCGAAGTGGAAAAAATGAAGTGAAGGAGTCTAAAGAAGTTCTGAACGACTTCAATACCATAAATCCGTCGTCAACTGCAGCTCTTCGTGCAACTTCATTCAATAGCCTCGATTTCCCAAAAAACGGTGCACCTGTTACAAACGTTACAGTTGGAAACTTCGCTAAAGCTCGCATTCCCGCCTTCGTCAAGATGTCGATTGCACGTTGCCTTGACGGCACAATAACAAAAGGTTGTTGGACATCTGCTAATTCTAATGAACTCAAACGCTCAATTCTCTTCAACGGGATGTAAGCATGGAAGAATCCGCCTTTCCCTTTGACTTGGATCTCTTCTGACTTTTCAAAATGAATGTAACTTGTGGAGTGTGTGAATATGCGCTTCGATACCAATGTACTTCGATTTGTGGCCTTCTTCATAAGTCTTGCCGCTAAGTTAACCTCCGGCCCCATGACTACATAATCACTTCGAATTGATGGTCCGACCTCCCCACAAAAACACTCCCCATAAGAAACTCCGAGAGAAAATCGTTTCAACAGTTCTTTGAGGGCACTTTCCATTCGCATGGCACACACAGTAGCGTCAAAGCAGGGATTTACTTCATAACTATGGGCGCCGAAGACGGATATGAAAACACAACCCTTATCATCGAACAACATATCTCGAACCGCTCCATTGCATGCGTGGGTGATGCGCGACAAAGTCTTAAATGCTTCGTTCAAGAGCTCTAGAAGTGTCGAATCTTGGCAACAAATATCATCAAAATCGTGTAACCCAACAAAAACAATCGCAACGGGTCGCAATTCGTTCAAGAGTATAGACATGGCGTTTTGTGATCCTTGATCGCATCGCCGAGCAGCAAGTGTTCCAAGGTAAGCCTTCGCATTAGCATTCACCTCAAAGCCACATGCATGCTCGATCAATAATTCTGAATCTGTTAATAACTTATTGTCCCTTGGCATGACTTCAACATGACCTATCGATATGTTTTCATCCAGTGGCCTTCGACAATTTTCAATATACTGCAGCCCCATCTCTTCAGTTAGGGGAGCACCTTCTCCATCGATGTATACTTCTCCTTGACCAGCTTTGCCGAGCAGCTTCCCACTTTGCTGTAATGGACAACCCCATACAGTGAAGGTACAGTTGCCAGGCTGTGAAGACGGTGTACCGAGGTAAAAACAGCGAATAGTCCCATGAGCAGCACCCCCATGAACAGATATCCTCGGTGTATTCTGTATTGCAGTATTACCCAATACCGAAAGGCTGCAGTCACGTACGCGTTTCATCGTTTGTTCTTCCACAGATAATTGGCCACTCCCATCCACTACTGTTCCTTCGTAAGCCTTGTCCTCGAATAAACAGATGAGGGCATCGCCTGCCAACTTGAGTACGTCACCCATATGATCATAGACATGCTGTACCATGATAGAAAGTGCTTCATTTACTTTGTGAGCGTATTCGGCTGCACCATCACGTGGTCCCAACTGAGACCTTAAAGTCTCTCCCAGTTCGGTAAAACCTGACAGATCCAAAATTAGAATGAAACCTCGTATATCCTGATAATGGGGAAGAAATACAGGACATTGTGAGCGCAGACGTAGGTCTATCAGTGCTAATTGATCTTCCCCTAGCTGTACAAACAAGGAAGAAAAAGTGTCAGTGTTGAGGCTTATCACTTGAATTAAGATCGCTTGGAATCTTGAGAAAAAAATCAGAAAAAAGTTAAACTTACGATTGATGGCCGCTTCGTCTGTCTTTGGGCGTAGGTATCCCTCAGTATCTTTGGCAAATACCTCAATGCAGTGGGATCCAAGGCCTTGTGGCCGAGCGTTGTGTGGTCGGAGAAATTTTCAGTGTCCGTTGCAACTGTCGAATCAATTGAAAATGTCGATCCCCACTCGGGTTTCCAACTGCAGTCAAGCGTACGGCGGCGCATAATGACCCTACGACCAACCGCGAACATGGATTTGCTTGCTAAATCTGGGGCGCTCACAGCCTTGATGAGACTCGATTGTGGAAATCTTGGCAGATTGTCGGAGTGTCTTCTAAGTAAATTCCTCCTTCTTCTTTCGCTAGGTAGATTGGCGGAGTGTCTTCTCAATTGTTCGTGTGGTCTAAGACCTTTGACATGATTCATCGAACTGTTTACTCCATCATCCCCACCCGAAGACCGCCGAATATAATTTACCCGTTGCCGTTGTAAAGAATCTAAAAATGAAGCATCTGATTGCACCGATGGGATTGTTAATTTTGATGAAGGATCTGTTTCAAGAGTCATGAATATGGACGAACCTCTCCTAATTTTCCTCGTCTTTGGAGAGCTCTTCGTCGGGTCACCATTGTTTGATGTTATCATGCTATCCTAGGCTCTTTTAAGGGCTCTCAGCCCATAGTAGTGGAGCTTTTACTCTTTTACTCCTTAAGTAACCTTGTGTCGAGTATGACAGTGTGACTTTCCTTCTAACATAGGAATCAATACCGAGTAAAAGCCTCCAACCT
>Ga0247843_1003650_pt1 | contig 24668 bp, 22 predicted proteins | sample LaCruzMarch2017__FD_192420 | JGI IMG/M metagenome (GOLD analysis project Ga0247843, IMG submission 192420) | Freshwater microbial communities from meromictic Lake La Cruz, Castile-La Mancha, Spain - LaCruzMarch2017_8m | ecosystem: Environmental > Aquatic > Freshwater > Lake | place: Spain...
CGTCGATGGTACTGCACAGGTGACTGTGTGGGAGAGTAGAACGCCGCCGGGGTCCTATCACGGCAACAACCCCGTGATGGCAGTGTTTCCCAAGAACACTGCCATCACGGGGTTTTGTCATTTCTGGCCTTCGCCGCGCCGGCACCTCTGACGCCCGCGCTGCGGCACCGCGGCTTGCTTCCCACATTGATTTTCGACCTGCCCCGTCCCGGTTGGTACTTTTTCACGTCAGACGAGGTCCCCGGCGGCCATGTACATTCCGTGCCTCAGGACCGCGCGATGTGCGCGGAGCCGTGCGTCGGGCGGAACACCATGCGCAACCCATCCTTCCCCCTCCTTGCGTTGGCCCTGGTCGCGCTGACCGGCTGTTCTTTCCTGGTGGACCCCGACGGATCGAGCCTCACCCCCGGCGCGATCGGGGACGCCGCACCCGCCCACGATGCGACGGACGTCCCTGCCCCCGACCTTCCGGGCCTCGACGTCCAGGGTCTCGACGCCCCCGGCTTCGACATCCCGACCCTCGACGTCCCCGGCATGGATCTCCCGACCCTCGACGTCCCCGGCATGGATCTCCCGACCCTCGACGTCCCTGACCTCGACCTTCCCAGCGTCGACGCCCCGGTCGCCGATGTTCCCCTCGTTGATGTCCCGCCGGCCGATGTTCCGACCGCCGATGCTCCCGTCGCGGATGCGCCCTGCCCGGGGGGTACCTCCTGCGCCGAGGCCTGCGTCGAGACCGCGACCGACCCCCGGAACTGCGGCGGCTGCGGCGCGGCGTGCGCGGGCGGCCAGATCTGCTCCGCGGGCGTCTGCGCTTCGGCCCCTTGCGCTTCGCCGCGCGCGGTGTGCGGCAGCGCCTGCGTCGACCTGCGCTCGGACCCTTCCCACTGCGGATCCTGCAACGACACCTGCCCCGCCGGGACCCCCTGCGTCGCCGGCTCGTGCCGATGCCCCACGGGCAGCACCCGCTGCCTCGGCGCCTGCGTCGATGTCCAGACCGACGGCGCCCACTGCGGCCGCTGCGACAACCCCTGCGCGGCCGATCGGGCCTGCGTCGCGGGCGCCTGCCTGCGGGTGTGCACCGGGTCTCTCCGCCTCTGCGGCGACGCCTGCATCGACGTGCTCAGCGCCGCCGCACATTGCGGGGCCTGCGACAACGCCTGCGGGGTCGGCGAGGTGTGTTCGAGCGGCGCCTGCGTGGCCACCTGCGTTGCCCCCAACCGCACCTGCGCCGGCGCGTGCGTCGACGTCGCCACGAGCGCGGCGCACTGCGGTGCCTGCAACAGCCCCTGCGCCCCCGGCCAGGTCTGCGCCGACGGAACGTGCCGATCGGTGTGCGCCGCAGGGGAGACCTTCTGCAACGGAACCTGCGTCAACACCCGCGCCGACGCGCGGCACTGCGGGGCGTGCGGGGTCGCGTGCCCGGCCGCCCAGTCCTGTCAGGACGGGGCGTGTCGGCCGGTGTGCCCGACGGGGCAGGTGCTCTGCAACGGCGCGTGCGTCGACCTGCGCTCCGACGCCGCCCACTGCGGCGGCTGCGGCGCCGTGTGCGCAGCGGGCCTGGTCTGCGTCGCCGGGGCGTGCACCTGCGACTGCCCGCCGGCGAAGGCGTGCTGCCCCAGCGGCGGCAGCGTCGCGTGCGTGACGCCCGCCACCGATCCGGCCAACTGCGGGGCGTGCGGGCGAGCCTGCGCGGCCGGTCAGCAGTGCACCGACGGCGCCTGCGTCCTGGCGTCGTGCGCCGCGCCGCGGACGCTCTGCAGCGGGGCGTGTGTCGACGCGCAGACCGATCCCACGAACTGCGGCGCGTGCGGCAACCGCTGCGCCGCGGGGCAGTCGTGCGCGGCCGGGCGGTGCGCGTGCCCGGCGGGGCAGACGAGCTGCGGCGGGCGCTGCGTGGCCACCGCGACCGACCCGGCCAACTGCGGCAGCTGCGGCAGCGCCTGCGGCGCCGGGGCGTCGTGCGTCGCGGGGCGATGCGTCTGCGCGGCGCCGCGGCTGAGCTGCGGCGGGGCCTGCGTGAGCGTGCTGTCCGACGAAGCCAACTGCGGGGGCTGCGGGCGCGTGTGCCCCACGAGCGCGACGTGCACCAACGGCGTGTGCGCGTGCCCGGCGGGCTCGGTCTCCGACGGCCGGGTGTGCCGCAGCCTGCGGTACGACCCGTCGAACTGCGGGCAGGTTGGCAACGCCTGCCGCGCCGATCAGGTGTGCACCGCGGGCGCCTGCGTCTGCCGCCCGGGCCTCACCTCGGGCGGCAACGGGAGCTTCTGCACCGATCTGCAGTCGAGCCCCAACAACTGCGGCACGCTCGGACGTCGCTGCAACTCCAACCAGGCCTGCGTGCGAGGCTCGTGCGCCGGGACGGGGTCGTGTTCGTCGCCCAGCGCCAACTGCAGCGGGTGGTGCGTCAACACGCAGTCCCACCCCTTCCACTGCGGGCGCTGCGGCGAGGTCTGCGCGCGCAACGAGGTGTGCGTCGCGGGAAACTGCCGCGCTTACTACGCGGTCAACCCCTGCCTGACCTGCCCTTGCCCGGGCTGCCGCGGGGGGGAGGCGTGCTGCCCGACGCCCGACCGCGCCGCCACCACCTGCGTCGAGGGCGGGCGCTGCTCGTAACGCGGCGAATGCCAGCGCGTCAGGAGTGCGAGCGGATGAAGTGGTAGAGCGTGAAGGTCAGCGTGACGAGCCCGGCGCCCTTGAGCAGGAGGGCGACCGGGTCGAGGCCCGCCTCGCGGTTGGCGCGCTGGTTTCCGATGCTGGTGCCGAGCCCGAGCAGGGCGCAGCCCGCGAAGAGACCGGCAGCGAGCATCTGCAATGTCATCGCGGACATCATCGAGGTCTCCATCAGGGCGCGCAGCCTACCGCGATCTCGACGTCCCCGTTGCTGGCGTAGGAGGGTGTTGCCCCGCGCCCGACTCCGCGCCCACACTGAGCGGTGATGTCCCCGACACTCGACTCCAGGGTCGGCGCGTGGCGTGATCGTCTCCTCGCGCGATGGCGCTCGCCGTCGCGCGCGCTGCCCCGCTCGCCCTACCGCGTCGCCGCGCCGCCACCCCGGGTGCGCCCGGCGCGCCCGTCCCCGCTGCGCGCCTCCCTCACGGCGCTGCGGGGCCTCTGGAGCCTCGAGCGACTGCGCTGGATCGCCGCCGCGGCAACCCTCGGGGTGTGCTCGACGGCGTGCTTCGTGCTGCTGGAGCGGTCGGCGCGTGCGGCGGCCCCGCACGTTCCGACCCCCGTCACCCACCTGCTCGCGTTCCCCTTCGGGCTCGTCGTGGGGCTCATCGCGGCGGTGGTCTTCCTCGCCTTTGGGGCGGCGCTCATGGCGCTCGGAGCCATGCTGCTGATCTCGATCGTGCACGCCGTCGCGGGCCTCGCGCGCTCGGCCTGGACCCTCCTCGTCGTGCTCCCGCGGGAGTTCTTCGCACGCGACGGGGGCGGCTGAGCAGCGCGGAGGGGGGGCGCGAAAACGGGCCGGGCTCCGACGCTGCCACCCGGAGGCTGCGCCGACGTGCGATCCTCCCCAGACGATGCCTGACACCTCGCCCAATGAACTCAGTCCCCGCTTCCTGAAGAACCTCGAAGCGCTCGCCGCGCCCGCCCCCGCGCTCCATGAGCTCGTGAAGGCGGTGCTCGCGATCAACGATCGGGACAAGCGGGTCTTCGTCAGCACGGTGACCAACGCGCACCTCTACGCCGGCCTCGACTACCTGCTGCGCATCGAGTTTCCTCGCGGCAGCGAGCTGCGGCTGCACCGCGACACCACCAAGGCCATCAGCGCGGGCGCCAACAAGCGCCGCGCAGAGGAGTTCTTTCGCGAGGTGTACACGCTCGCGATGACCCACAGGGGCTACAAGGCCGGCTGGGCCGACCTCAACACCACCCGCGACGTGCTCACCCTCCGCGGCCCGGTGCCGCAGACCTTCGTGGACTCCCTCGTCGCCCTCATCGCCTCCGCCCCCGTCGAGGAAGAAGAAGAGGAGACGGAGGAGGAGGCCGGCGTCGAGGAGGCCGCGGCGTCCGAGAGCCCCGCGGCGGCAGAGTAGCGGCCGAGCACGACCATGGCGACGCCCCGCTCGGCCGACGTCCGCGATCCGCTGCTGGCCGAGGCGCTGCTGCGCCACGAGGGCGCGTGGGTGCCGATGTTCCTCGCGCGGGCGGCGCTGGGCTTGACCTCGGTGGTGTGGGTCGCGACCACCGCCGATGGCGCCGGGAGCGTGGCGCTGCTCTCCCCGGTCGAGGCCAGCGCATGGCTCAAGGCCCGGGGCGACCCGAAGGGCGCCGCGCGCGTCGCAGGCACCCCGACGCCCGGATCGGCGTGGGGCGTCGGCGTCGGGGCCGACCGCCACGCCGTGTGGCCCATCGCGATGACCCCCATCCTCACCCGCGGCGGCGGAGGGCGCCCTCCATCACCGTGATGCACCCCACCGGGACCCGCCGCACCAGCAGCACCCCGTTGCCGCTCCGATAGACCCGCAGGCCTTCCGCCCGCAGCGCCTCGGGGTCGACCCCAACCAGCACCGGCAGGCGCTCGACGCGGCGCTCGCCGCAACGACGCCTGACAGCGTGGGCGGTCGCTGCCCTTCCCTCACGGTCGGGGTCTGGCTCGGATCGCTGACACCGCCGCGGTTGTAACGGGGAAGCGCTCGCTGACGGGTCATGGGCGCTCCTTGACGCCCATGTCGCGCGGGGGCTAACGCCCTCGGTCTGGTCCATGCGAATCCTCCTCGCGCCCAGCGCCGTGCTCGCCAGCGTATTCGCGACCGCGTGCGGCCATGGTCCCGAGCCCTTGAGGGTGATCACCGACGACCCCTCCGACGCCCCCATCGCGGGCGCGACCGCCGACGACCTGCGGGTCTTCGCCGAGGGCGACCTGGTCTTCGACCGGGTGTTCCGCCCCTCGCAGGGCATCGGGCCGGTGTTCATCCAGGCGAGCTGCCGCGCCTGTCACGGCGCGGGGGGGCGCGGGCCCGGCAGCGTCACCCGCCTCGCCATCGTCGACCGCGCAGGCGAGCCCGCCGACGCCGCGCGCTGGCTCCCCTATGGATCGACGGCCCGGCCACGCTTCGCCGCCGGGGCGACGCGCGGGGTGACGGCCCCCGTCCCCGCGGAGCCCGACCGCCTGCTGCGCTCGGTGCGCGTGGGCCCGGCCGTGTTCGGCCGCGGCTGGATCGAGGCCGTCGCGGACGAGTCCATCGTCGCGCAGGAGCGGCGACAGGCGGGCATCGCGGGCCCGGTGAGCGGTCGGGCCAACCGCCTCGCCGACGGGCGCATCGGGCGCCTCGGGGTGAAGGCCCGGCTCGCGGACCTGGAGTCCTTCGCGGCGGAGGCCTTCCAGGGCGACCTGGGCCTCACGTCGCCGCGGGCGCCCGCCGAGGTGCCCAACCCCGACGGCCTCACGGACGACCTCCGCCCCGGCGTCGACCTCCGCGACGACGTCGTGCGCGCCGCCGCGGGCTACGTGCGAAGGCTCGCCATCCCGGCGCGCGCGGGCCTCGCCGAGCCCGGGCGCCGCCTCTTCGCCGACGTGGGCTGCGCGGACTGCCACGCGCCCTCGCTGCGCACCCGCGCGGACTACCCCGTGGCCGCGATGGCCGCGCAGGACGCCGCGCTCTACTCCGACCTGCTGCTGCACGACCTGGGGCCCTCGCTCGCCGACGGCATCACGGGAGAGGGCGTCGCCACGGGGCGCGAGTGGCGCACCGCGCCGCTCATGGGCGTGCGCTTCTTCCGCAGCTTCCTGCACGACGGGCGCGCGGGCTCCATCGAGGAGGCCGTGCGCCTCCACGGCGGCGACGGCTCGGAGGCGGCGGTGTCGGTGCGGCGCTTCGACGCGCTCTCCGCGGGCGACCGCGCGGCCCTGGTCGACTTCGTGCGGCGGCTCTGACCGTGCGACGCCTCCGCAAGACCGCGATGGCGGTGATCGCGCTCTGGTACCTCGCCGTGGGCGGCGGGCGGGCGGTCGACCTGCCCCCGGCGCAGCGCGTGACCCTCGACGTGAAGGCCTACGTCGCGTCCGAGATGAACGCGCTGGAGCGCGCCGCCCGCGAGCTGCAGGCCGCCGCCCCGCCGCCCGACGCGGACGGGTGGAGCGCGGTCGCGGACCCCGTCGCCGTGCGCCGGATGCGTGCGAGCTGGGGGCGCATGCGTGCGGCCTACGAGCACGTCGAGGCCGCGATCACGGTGCTCTTCCCGGAGACCGACGTCGCCATCGACGCGCGCTACGAGGCCTTCGCCGAGGCGGGCGTCGACCGCGAGCCCTTCGACGGCCGCGGGGTCACCGGGATGCACGCCATCGAGCGGGTGCTCTGGGCGGACGAGATCCCCGCCGCGGTGCGCGCCTTCGAGGCGTCGCTGCGCGAGGGGAGGGTGTACGTCCCCGCGGCGTTTCCGGCGGACGCGCGTGAGGCGGCGGCCTTCCGCGACGGGCTCGTGCAGCGGATGGTCGACGACGTGGCGGCGATGCGCCGGGAGTTTCGCCCGCTCGCGCTCGACCCGGCGGCGGCGTACCGCGGCGTGGTGGCCTCGATGCGCGAGCAGTCGGAGAAGGTCGACCTCGCGGCGACGGCGGAGGAGGAGTCCCGCTACGCGCAGCGCACGCTGGCGGACATGCGGGCCAACCTGGAGGGCGGCGCGGTGATCTTCGGGTGCTTCCGGCCGTGGCTGCACATCGAGGGGCACGCGGCCCTCGCCGACGCGATCGACCGGCGGCTGCGGCGCCTCCAGGCGCGCTACGCGGCCCTCCCCGGCGGCGCCCTGCCCGCGGTGCCGGAGGGCTGGAACCCCGACGCCCCGACGCCCGCCCACCTGGCGAGCCCCTACGGCGCGCTGCGGGCCGAGCTCATCGCGGAGTCCGACCCCGATCGCGAGGGGTCGCTCGCGGCGATGATGGTCCGCGCCGGCCAGGCCCTCGGGGTCGAGGTGCGCTGAGGCAGGTTCGTTGCGTGGCGTCACCCCGGCGCGCGGGAGCCTTTGGTATGGTGCGCACGCTCCCAATGCTGCGCGCGTACCGCCTCGCTCTCGGGACCGCTGCCCTCCTCGTCGGCTGTTCGGACGACCCGGCGGTCAGCGCCGCGGACGCCGCCGGCGACGCCGTGCCGACCACTGACATCACGCCCGCGGACGTCACCACCGCCGACGCGCCCGGCGTGGTGATCGAGCCCGAGGACGTCCCGCCCCCCGACCGGCCGCGGCCGCCGGACGTGGCGCGCACCGAGCCCGACGAGGCGCGGGCCACGCAGCGGCAGGCCTGCACCTTCGGGCCCGGCGCGTGGGCGGCGGAGACCGTCGGGCGCGAGGTGCCCGTCGGCGAGCAGATGCCCATCGACCACATCATCGTGGTGATGCAGGAGAACCGCTCCTTCGATCACTACTTCCGTCGGCTGCCGCACGCGAGCAACCCGCAGCCCGACGTCGACGTGGCAGCGGACGACTGGACCAACCCCCGCGCCGACGGGACGCTGGTGCGCTTCCACCACGACACCGAGCGCTGCATCCGTGACGTCGCCCACGGGTGGAACCCCGTGCACCGCCAGTACAACGACGGCCGCATGGACGGCTTCGTGGTCACGAGCGACCCCGCGGGCGACCGCGCGCTCACCTACTTCGACGAGAGCGACATCCCCTTCTACTACGCGCTGGCGACCACCTTCGCGATCGGCGACCGCTACTTCAGCTCGCTCCTCGGGCCGACGGCGCCCAACCGCATCTACCTGATGGCGGGCACCTCCTTCGGGCTCGCGCACAACACCCTGGTCTCGCAGGACACGCGCAACACCCCCGTCAACCACCTCTTCAGCTCGCTCGACGCCGCGGGCGTGAGCTGGAAGGACTACGCTGGCGGCCCCCGCATGCTCGGGTTCTTCCCGTACTACGGCATCCTCCGCGGGGCGACGCGGGAGCACTACGGCAGCATCGACGACCTCCACCGCGACCTCGCCGCGGGCACCCTCCCGGCGGTCACCATCGTCGAGCCCAACTACGTCGGGGACGGCGGCGACCGCGTCGATGAGCATCCTCCCGGCATCCCCATGCAGGGCGAGCGCTACGTCGAGCGCATCGTGCGCTCCCTCATGACCTCCCCCCTCTGGGCCCGCAGCGCCCTCTTCGTCGTGTACGACGAGCACGGCGGCTTCGCCGACCACGCCGTCCCGCCCGCCGCGTGCGAGCCCGACGCGCTCACCCCGCGCATCAACGGCACGCCCGCCCCGGGGCGCTTCGACCGCCTCGGCGTGCGCGTGCCCTTCCTGGTCGTGTCGCCCTACGCCCGGCGGCACTTCGTGTCGCACCGCACCTTCGACCACGCGTCCATCCTGCGCTTCATCGAGGCGCGCTTCGGGCTCCCCGCGCTCACCCGCCGCGACGCCAACGCCAACATCCCGACGGACCTCTTCGACTTCGCCAACCCCCCGTTCATGACGCCGCCCACGCTGCCGTCGGCCGGGGCGGTCGACCCCGCGGTGCGCGCCCGCTGCGCCCGGGAGTTTCCCTCCGAGGGCGCGTTCTGACCCGCCCCCGCTCGGCGCTGCTGGCCGCCCTCCTCGCGATGTCGTGCCGGGGCGCCCGCCCGATCGCGCCCCCCGACGCCGGCACCTTCGTCGCGTTCGCCCCGGACTTCGCGGGCTTCCGCCGGTGGCAGCGCACCTCCCTCGGGCGCTTCTCCGCGGGCGGCCACCTCGAAGGCCCGGAGCAGTACGCGTACATCAACCGCCCGCGCGCCCCGAGCGAGCGCACCTTCGAGACGGGCACGATCATCGTGCGCACCCTCGAGCGCGGCGCCCCGACGACGTGGCAGGTGTTCGCGTCGGTGAAGCGCGGCGGCCGCTACAACGCCCGCGGCAACGTGGGGTGGGAGTTCTTCCGGCTGCGCCTCGACCCGGCGGGGCGGGTGGTGATCGTCGCGCGCGGCCTCAACCCGCGCACTGGCCTCCAGGACCCGTACGCGACCGGGGGCGACGGCGCGGGCTGCAACACCTGCCACGGCAGCGCCGACGCGCGCATCTACGACGGCGTGCTCAGCCCCGCCATGCGCCCGCCCGACCCGTGAGCCTATCGGCCGCTGAGGAGCGCGGCCAGGCCCACGGCGAGCAGCGCCAGGCTCACGGCGCCCACGACCAGCGCCAGCGTGCGCCCGCGGGGGGCGGGCTCCGCGCGCGGGGCCTCGAGCACCGGCGCGGGGGTCGGCTCGACGGCGGGGGGAAGCTCCTCGATGGGCGCATCGGGGGGAGGGAGCTTCAAGCTGACCCGGTAGGTCTCGTGAAGGTCGCGGCAGAAGGCGCCGAAGTCACCCCGCGCGAGGTCGAGATGCACCACGCACTCGTCGCGCGCCATCTCTTCGAGCCATGCGTCGTCGATCGCGCGGCCGTCGTCAAACTCGTGCGCGAGGCGCTCGGCCCAGCGCAGCGCGGCGACCATCCGCCCGACGTTGTCGCCGCTGCGCAGCGCGCGCGCGGGCTGGTGGTGCAGGGCCACGACGCTAGGGAGCGGCTCGGGGATCTGCCACTCGGTGAACATCCGGGCGCCGAGCGCGGCGTGGTCGAAGCCGTAGAGCTCGCGCTCCTTCCGGTGGATCACGTCGGGCTGGCCGGCGAACTCGCGCACGAGCAGCGCGTAGTCGTCGTCGCCCGACTGGATCAGGATGAGCTTGCCGAAGTCGTGCAGCAGCCCGCAGGAGTACATCTCCTCGGCGGAGAGGGCGCAGCGCGGGGCGATGTGCCGGGCGAGCGCGGCCACCGAGGAGGAGTGCCGGAAGGTCTCCGCCACGCCCGGCGACTCGTCCTCGAACCAGTCGAGCACGGCGGCGGCCTTGGCGATCTCCGTGAGGTTCTTGAGGCCGAGCAGGGTCACCGCCACGCGGATCTTGCGGATCTGCACGCGCAGACCGAACACCGGCGAGTTGACCACCCGTAGCACCCGCGCCGCGAGGGAGGTGTCCGACTCGATGGCCTCGGCGATCTCGTCGACGCGGAAGTCTGGCGAGCGAACGATCTGAAGCAGGCGCTGCGCAGACTGAGGAAACGCCCGCACCCCGTGGGCGCGGGACATCGTCGCAGCGAGGCTCTTCGAGGCGGCCTGCGCGGCGCGCTCGTCGGCTTCCTCGGTGGCCCGGAGATCGTCCTCGTCGGTCATCGTCGCTTAGCCCGACGGTGCCGGATTGGCGCCTCCGCGTCTATGCGCGCCGTCCGAAACACCGCCGAACGCACCTCGTGCATGGGCGTCGCCACGGCATCTCGCGGGTAGCGCGGCGATCGACGATGACCGACCATTCCTGCCGTGAACTCCCTCCCTGGGCCGAAGCGCCTGAACTCCGTTGGCCTGGTCCTGGGCCTCGCCGCCCTCGTCGGCTGCACCTCGTCGCCTGCCTCCACGCCGGGACTTGTCGACGCCGGCGCGGCCGATGCGCCCGCCGACGCGGCCGCGATCGTCGCCGACGCGGGCAGGTGCGACCCGTCGAGCGACCAGGCGCAGCCGCGCGGTGACGCGGCCGGCGCCGTCGATCCGGTGACGGGGATGTTCTACCTGTTCGGTGGCGACGTCGGGCCGGTGGTGTCGTGCATGGCGAGGCCGGCTTTCAGCGATGAGACATGGCGCTTCGATCCGCGCTGCGGTCGCTGGGACCGCCTGAGCCCCGATGGCCACCCCGGCGCGCGCGCCCGCACGGCCTACGCCCTCGACGCCCGCCGCCGCCGGATGATCATATTCGGCGGTCGATCGCGGGCCAGCTCCACCGGCGCGTACACCGTCTACCGGGAGCTCTGGACCCTCGATCTCGCGACCGGCGCCTGGACCATGGCCCCCGCCCAGGCCGACGGCCCCGTCGCGCGGGCCAACGCGACGCTCACCGTCGACGACGCCACCGACGCCGCGGTGCTGTTCGGCGGCAACACCAGCACGGACGGCGCGCGCTTCACCCCCCGCAACGACGCCTGGCGGCTCGACCTCGCCACGCTCCGCTGGAGCCGCGTCGTGAGCGACCGCTCGCCGCCGGCCCGGCAGTTTCACGCGGCGGCGGCGCTCGCGGGGGCCGTGGTGGTCGTCGGCGGCGGCGACAGCAACGCCTTCCTCGGGCCCTTCCTGCGCGACGCCTGGCGCCTCGATCTGGCCACCGATCAGTGGTCGCCGCTCGCCCTTGCCGACGACGCCGACGCGCTGCAGGCCCGCATCAGCCACGGGCTCGTCGCGCGGGCCGACGACCTCGTGGTGGTCGGCGGCCACGACGACGGCGCGCTGGGCAACCGCAACGACGTGCTCACCCTCAGCGCGGCGGGCGCGGTCGCGCTGGCCTCCGAGGGAGACGTGCTACAGACGCCGGGCCGCGGGTTCTGCGACTTCCCGGCGGACTTCGCCCGCCTCGATGCGTCGTCGCCGGAGCGCCGGAGCGCCTTCGTGCTGGCCCCCGATCCGTCGCGCCAGCGGGTGATCGTGTACGGCGGCAAGACCGACTGCGGCACCGCCAGCGACGTCTGGGCGCTCGACCTGCGCACGCTCACCTGGACGGTGCTCCGCGCGTCGAACGACGGGCTCTCCTGCGGGCGCACCGGCCGGGAGATGTGCCGCGGGCTGTGCACGTAACGCGGCTGCGCGCCGGGCGACCTCGCGGCGGCGCCCGAAGGGGGGCCAACCTCGGGCGCCGACGCCGGGACGCCGCGAAGGGCCACCGTATCTTCACGCCGCGCTGACGCGCCTGTCGCAGAACCGTGACGCGGGGCGGATATCACGGACGTCCACCGTGATGCCGACGCCGCGCGTCTTGATCGTCGAGGATGACCCCGAGCTCGCCGCGATGCTCTTCCAGAGCCTCCAGCGCTCGGGCCTCGATGCGCGCACCACGTCGACGGCCTTCGGCGCCCTGCACGAGGCGCGGGCGTGGCGCCCGGACGTGGTGGTGCTCGACCTCGTGCTGCCCGACGGCTCGGGCAAGGACGTCTGCCGGGCCCTCAAGGCCGAGCCCGCCACGCAGCGCATCCAGGTGATCATCGCGAGCGCGCTCGGCGGCGAGATCGACCGCGTCGTGGGCTTCGAGCTCGGGGCTGACGACTACGTGGCCAAGCCGTACAGCGTGCGCGAGCTGGTGCTGCGGGTGCGGGCGCAGCTGCGGCGGCGCGAGGCCCTGGCGCCCCCGCCGACGGCGCCGGTGACCTTCGGGCCGCTGCTGATCGACGGGCCCGCGAAGCGGGTGTGGGTGGACGACGAGCCGGTGTCGCTGACCGACCGGGAGCTCGCGCTGCTCGTGCTGCTGGCGGAGCGCAGCGAGCAGGTGCTGACGCGGGAGGCCCTGACGCGCGCGGTCTGGGGCGACGCCGTGGCGGCGGACGGTCGCGCGGTGGACACCCTGGTCGTGCGCCTGCGGCTGAAGCTGCGGTCCGCGCGGGGCCATCTGCACACGGTCCGCGGCGTCGGCTACCGGCTCTCGCGGGAGTCCGAGGAGTAAACGGTGCGCCACCGGGACCGGGGTGACCGGGCGGCGGGTGGGACTTGCGCCCGAGGTGGCCGTCCCGGTATCGGGCGTCGTCGTCGAGAGCGGCGACGGCTTGCGACCCTCTCAGCGAAGCGGAGACACGAGTGATGCGTCAACGAATGAATGGGTGGCTCGCGGCTGCGGTGGCCGCCGGGTGCAGCGCTGATCCCACGCCCGTGGGCCCGGGCGACCAGGACTCCGGACCGGCGATCGACGTCGGCGTCGACCGCCCGGACGTGCCCGCGGTCGACCGCCCGGACGTGCCCGACGCGGGCGCCGCCGACGTGCCGGTGGGCCTCGATGTCCCGGTCACCGAGGGCAGCCTCGCGGCGGTGCGCGCAGCGATCGCCGGCACCGCGCCCGTCACCCTGACCGCGGCGCTCTCCGGCCTGGTGGTCACCCGCACCGTGGCGGCGACCCCGGGCAGCGACGGCGGCGTGTCGAGCAACGACCCGGCGGGCTTCTTCGTCCAGACTGGGATGACCGGGCCGGCGATCTTCGTGGCGGTCGATCCGGCGAGCCTCTCGCCCGCGCCCCAGGCGGGTGACCGCGTGGCCTTCACCGCCACCCGCGGTGAGCTCCGCGCGGGCGCACGATGGATCACCGCGCTCAGCGGGTTTCAGCGCACGGGCACCGGGACGGCGCTCGACGGGCTGCGGCAGGACCTCTCCGCCCAGGCCGACCTGGTGACCGCGGTCGGCGACTACGAGCACGAGCTGGTGCGGGTGCAGGGCACCGTCGCGGGCAACTTCGCGTCCGCGGGCACCGGCTTCGAGTCGGCGCAGATCACCACCGCGGGGGTCGGCGCCGCGATGACCAACCTCCGCGTCCGGGTGGCCGCGGCGGTGCGCGCCTCGCTCGCGCTCCGGAGCGGGTGCACGGTTACCGTGACCGCGCCGCTCTGGCGCTTCAACGCGCAGGTGCAGGTCAACGCCTGGACCGCGTCGGACATCGCCCTCGGCGCGTGCCCCGTCGTGACGGACGGCGGCGCCCCCGACGCAGGGCGCCCTGACGCCGGGGGCACCGACGCGGGGATGATGGACGGAGGGGCTGGCGACGCGGGGAGCCCCGACGCCGCGGCCGCGGACGTCGTCCTGGCGCCCGTCGACGGCGCCGCGCTCGACGCGGGCGCCGAGCCCACGCCTACGGAGATCTGGGTGCTGCGCGTGGGCGCGGGGACCGACCCGCTCACCAACGCCTCCACGCCCGCGTTCATCGAGCGCCTGCGCATCAGCGACGGCGCCATGGCCGGGGCCCCCATCGCGCTGCCCACGGCGGCGTCGGGCGCCAACCGCCCGCTCACCATCTCGGGCAGCGCGACGAGCGACGGGCAGCTCAACCGCAGCCTCGACCGCCGCTTCGTGGTGCTCGGCGGGTACGGCGCCCTCCCGGGCGTGGCCTCGGTGACCGGCACCACCTCGACGGCCGTCCCGCGGGTCGTGGCGCGCATCGCCGCGGACGGCGCCATCGACACCCGCACCACGCTGGGCGCCGTGTTCTCGGGCAACAACCTCCGCGCCGCGGCCTCCGCCGACGGCTCGGCCTTCTGGGCCGCCGGCAGCGCGACGGGCTCCGGGTCGATCGTCTACGCGCCCCTCGGCGCGAGCGCCTCGACGCCGGTGTTTACGGCGCCCTCGAACGGCCGCTTCGTGGCCCTGTACGACGGTACGGTCTTCGGCGCCGTCGGGGCGGGCGGGCAGTTCGGGGTGTTCCGCGTCGACGGCTCGACGACCACGCTGCTCCCGGGCTTTCCCACGACCGCCACGCCGACGTCGTCCCCCTACGGCTTCGTCGCCTTCGACCGCGACGCCACCGCGGGCATCGACGTCATCTACCAGTGCGACGACCGCGCGGTCGCGAGCGGCGGCGGCGTTCGCAAGTGGACCCGCGGCAGCGGCACCTGGACCCTCGCGTCCACCCTCAGCGCCGGCCTCACCGGCGGCTGCCGCTCGGTCACCGGCTTCGTCGCAGGGGCCAACGTCACGCTGCTCGTGGGCACCGCCGAGAGCCCGTCGCGCGTCGTGCGCTTCGTCGACGACGGCGCCTCGCCCGCGTCCATCACCGCCACCGCCCTGCGCGCCGCGGCGCCCAACACGGTCTTCCGCGGCGTCGCGCTCGCCCCTCGCTGACCCGCCCGCCTCGTCGACGCCGCGCGTCCGGTCCAGGGCCGCGCTGACGACCGCGCATCGCCGCGGATCGATCGTATCTCCACGGCATCCAATGTCGTATCGAACATGTCGATTCACTTGATTGCGACGGAGAGCTTAGGACGGTGAGTCTCGAGCAGGCCACGGAGCCTGCGGCGCGCGCAGCGGTGCGGGAGATCCTACGGGACGAGGTCGCCCACGCGCGGCTACGGGTGGGCGCACCTCTCGGCCGAGCGGGCGAGGGGCGGCGGTGCGGGCCTCGCCGAGGGGCTGCCGGCGATGCTCGCGGGCACCGTGCGGGAGGAACTCTTCGCCCCCACGGACGGAGAGACCGTCCCAGCGACCCCGACGTCGATCGTCGCATCGCGTTCGCCCACCTCCCGGGCACGGCCTACCTCACGCGCTGCGCACCGAGCGCTCCACCGCGCGGGCCTTCGGTCTGCGACGCTGGGGCGCCCGCCGCCGCCGAAGGTAGTGCGAGACTGCCTCCCACGACCGTAGTCCCGGGTACGCTCGCGCCGCATGCCGTCGCGCTGGTCGCTGCTCCCGTTGCTGCTCGTCGCCTGCGCGTCCGCGCCCCGGCGCCCTCCGACCGACGCGGCGCGCTCGCCCAGGGCCGCGCCTCCTGGGCTCGCGTCGACCGCGACGGCCCCTCCGACCGCGGCCCCGCGGCCCGCGACCCCGCGGCCCGCGACCCCTCGGCCGACGTCGGCCTTCGACGCGCTCCCCGGGTGGCGCGACGACAACCTGGCCGAGGCCCTCCCGGCGCTGCGGCGCACGTGCGAGCGGCTGTTGCGCGTGCCGGACGACCGCCCCGTCGGCCCCGGTGGGCTCGCCGGCGCGGCGTCCGACTGGAAGGCCGCGTGTCGCGCGCTCCCCCCGCCGGAGGCCGACGCGGCCGCGGCGCGCGCCTACTTCGAGCGCAGCTTCGTGCCCGTGTCCGTCGCGTCCGGGGGCAGCGACCGCGGGCTGTTCACCGGCTACCTCGAGCCCGAGCTCCGCGGCTCGCGCACGCGCAGCCGTCGCTTCCGCGTGCCGCTCTACGCGCGCCCCTCGGACCTCGTCACGCCGACCCCGCAGCACGGCACCGGGCGCCGCGTCCGGGGCCGCCTGCGCCCCTACTGGACCCGCGCGCAGATCGCCGCGGGCGCGCTGCGTCGCACGGCGCGTCCGCTGGTCTGGGTCGACGACGCGATCGAAGCGTTCTTCCTCGAGATCCAGGGGTCCGGGCGCGTGACGCTCGACGACGGCGCGGTGCTGCGGGTCCACTATGACGCGAGCAACGGCCACGCGTACGTGCCGCTCGGCCGGGTGCTGATCGAACGCGGCGCGCTCGAGCGGAGCGCGGTGTCGCTCCAGTCGATCCGCGCGTGGCTGGCCGCGCACCCCACCGAGGCGCAGGCCGTCATGAACCGCAACCCCTCGTACGTGTTCTTCCACGAGAGCGCGCGGGGGGCGACCGGGTCCGAGGGCGTGGTGCTCACGGCCGGACGCAGCATGGCCGTCGACCCGCGCTTCATCCCATTGGGCGCGCCGCTGTTCCTCGACCTCGCGCCGCTGGAGGGCGTCGGCCCCATCCGCCGGCTCGTCGTGGCGCAGGACACGGGCGGCGCGATCCGGGGCGCCGTGCGGGGCGACCTCTTCTGGGGCGCCGGTCCCGACGCGTACGACCGCGCCGGGCGGATGCGTCAGCAGGGGCGGTATTGGCTGCTCGTCCCGCCCTCGGTCGCGTCGCGGGTGCGGTGGTGACGCGCCCTCGGCTCACTCGAAAACACCTGAAAGACTGGCGCAAGGACGATGTAGGTGCGTGGGGGTGGTTGTCGGCCTGGACGTGTGGTAGCCAACCGACCCGTGAAGACGACGCGCGCGTTTGGCTGGGCTTGTCTCGCAGTCGTGGCCCTCGTGGGCTGCGGGTCTCCCGACCCGACGGAGGCCGAGAATGACGGTCTCGACACGGGGGACCTGGACCTCTCTACGGAGGAGATTCGCAGCACGGGCTCTCCGCCCTGGGTCTACGGGGGCCCGCTCCCGACGCTGGTGAGCCCGAAGGTGGTTGTCTCGCAGTCCGGGCACACGGTGCGGGTGACGGGCGACCTCCCCGAGGGCTGGTCGGGGGTGGTCCCCTACTACGCCTCGGTCGAGATGGCGGGCGCGCGGCGGGTGCTGACGGTGGTGTACCCGATCGCGACGGGGGCGAGCGCCGCGCTCGACTCCGCGGCGCGCACCTTCAACACGGTCTCGGGGATCCCGTACCGCCCGAACGGGATGGCCTACCCGACGACGGGCCCGGCCTACGTGACCTGGGGCGGCTTCCCCTTCGTCGCGTACAACGGCGGCATCGCGTTCCACGGGCCGATCACGTACACGACCCTCACCGCGGGCGGTGAGCGCGTCTACGACTGGTACCTGCAGCGCGGGCCCGTCTCGCACGGCTGCAACCGCATGCAGGGCGAGCACGTGGTCGAGTTCGCGCACCTCATCGGCTTCGACATGCACAACACCTGGGGCGCCAACGTGCGGGTCGGGCGGCGGGCGACGGTGCAGGTCCTCCGCGACTACGACCGTCTCTCCACGGGAGAGGCCGTCGACGTCGACTATCCCCGCTGGGCCGGGGCGCGCGCTCCGACGGGCCCGACGCGGGTGTTCCCCACCTGGAACGCCGACGAGATGCCCCGCCTCGTGTGCGCCGACCACCGCGCGACCCGCCGGTCGAACACCCCCGTGCCCGACGGCTTCTGCGACTACATGCCCTCGAACAGCAGGGACCTCGCGACCGGCAACCCCATCGGCCCGGTGCTGGTCGACAACGGCACCGCGGCCTTCCGCGCGTCGTCGTCCTTCGCGCGCTACACCCGCAGCCCGGTGCGCGTGGGCGTCGACTACATGGCGGCCGAGATCGCCACCGCGGGCACGGCGACCTGGAGGCTCCCGGTCACCCGCAGCGGGCGCTTCAGGCTGTGGGCCCGCTACGCCCCGGACGAGAACCGCAACACCCGCGCGTCCTACCGTGCGTACTCCGACGCGACCGAGGCCTCGGGGCAGAGCCCGGTGGTGGTCAACCAGCGTCAGCCCGGCACGCAGGGCTGGGTGGAGCTCGGGGTCTACTCGCTCAACCCCGGGGCGAAGGTGGTGCTCAGCGCGGCGACGAGTTCCGACGGCTGGACCATCGCCGACGCCGTGCGCCTCGAGCCCGCCCCCTGAGCGCCCGCTGCGGGTGGCCGGGAGCCTCCAGGTCGCCGTGCCCGCGGTGGCGATCTCGTCTGCCATGGAGTCGACGCCCACGACGGCCCTCGCCTGCCTCGCCGAAGAGTCCGCATCCGACCCAACGACGCGAGAGTCTGGCGACGTGGCCATCAGGAAGAAGGCAACCACGCCGGAAGCGGCAGCTCCCCTCGGGCTGACCGCGCGGGCGCTGGAGCAATGGGCTCGACGCCGCCGGCGCACTGCGCCCTTTGCCACCCCGGCGAGCGTTCTCTGGGAGCTCGACCTCGTTGCAGATGACGTCTGTTACGTCGCGGGGCGGTTCTGTGAGTTGAAGGCACCCGGGCAGGCGCAGCAACCCAATGCGCGCCTGGTGTTCCTCGGCGGTACGCGGGTGGTCGATCCTGAGCGCGGGTGGTGGTCGAAGGAGAAGGGCGGTACTGCGGCCCGGCGAAATTGCGTTCGAACGTACGGTGTCAACCGGGCGCCGCAGATCGTCTCGACGATGGTCGACATGCTCGCTCGCTCCACGGTCGAGTCCGACGTCCGCGCCGGGTTGCTGGCGCACCGCGACTACGCGTTGCCACTGCTCAGCGGCGCGGAGGGTGAGGTGGCGGAAGCGGCCCGCGCGCTGCTTTCGGCGGGGGTGGCCGAGACGGCCGGGCCCTCGGTCAGGGCAGGTAGCGCACCGGCGACGCGGTGAAGTTCAGGTAGAACCACCAGCCGACGGTGCCGTCGGCGAGGCGGTCTTGATCGGCGGCGCGCAGCAGCGAGGCGATGGTGCGCCCCCCCACGATCGCGATCGTCGTCGGCAGCCGGGTGCTGTTCGCCTCCGCCAGAGGATAGAAGCCCGAGATGAGACCGGTCTGGAGCACCGTCGCCGGGTCGGCGTTGTAGCGCGCCGCGACCCGCGCGTTGCGCAGCCGGATGGGCGTACCCGCGAGGTCGATCACCAGCGTCGCGACGCTGTCGCTGGCGAAGCACGCCGGCGTCGGGGAGTTGATCCCGCGCCCGGCGGGGAAGGTGCCGGCGAGCGGCGCAAGGCACGGCGCCGCGCCCGTGAGCGAGTTGCGCGCGGTCGAGAGCGTCGGCGCCGCGCTGCGGGTGCACGTCGTGGTGGTGAGCGGCACCGTGCACGACGCGAAGTCGATCGTGAGCGGCGTCGACGGCGACGACTGATCCCCCGGGCGGAAGTACACGATCGGGCTGAGGTCGACGTTGCCGTCGGCGGACGTCGCTCCGTCCGTCGTGAGGGCCGTGGCGATCTCGCCGTTCACGTTGGAGGTGATGTCGACGAGGAAGAAGAAGTGCGGCTCCTGGATGGTCACCGCCGTCATCCGGTAGGCGCGCGGCTCGCGCTGGCAGGTCGCGCCGCACCCGTCGTTCGCCACGGTGTTGCCGTCGTCGCACTGCTCCGGGGCCGTGACCACCGCGTCGCCGCAGCGCGCGGGGCAGTCGCGGTCCGTCGCGATCGTCGCGCCCGGGGGGCAGCAGCCGTCGCCCCCGACCGGGGTCGTGATCGGCGCGAAGTTGCACGCGACCGTGCACGCTGCCCCCACGAGCACGTCGCGGGTGCACGCCACGCCGTCGGAGCACGTCACCGGGCACGCCCCGGCCCCGCTCGTGATGGCGGTGTCGCAGGTCTCCGTCGGCGCCGAGCGCACCCCGTCGCCGCAGCGCACCGGGCAGTCGTTGTCCGTCGCGATGCTGGCGCCGGCCGGGCAGCAGCGGTCGCCGTTGACCGGCGTCGTGATGGCGGCGCGGGTGCAGCTCGCGGCGCAGGTGCCGGCGTTGGCGAGCGCGACGGTGGTGCAGGCGTCGGGCGCGACGCACGCCCGCGGGCACACCCCGGCGCCCGCGGCGATGGCCGTGTCGCAGGCCTCGCCGGACGACACCACGCCGTCGCCGCAGCGGCCCGCGCAGTCGGCGTCGGTGGCCGTGGTCGCGCCCGCCGGGCAGCATCCGTCGCCGGACATCGGCGCGGTGATGGGCGCGGCGACGCAGCTCGCGGTGCAGGTGCCGGGGCTGTTGAGCCGGTCGGCGGTGCACACGTTGCCGTCGTTGCACGCGACGGGGCAGGCGCCCGCGCCGGAGGGGATCGCCGTGTCGCAGGTCTCGCCGGCGGACACGGTTCCGTCGCCGCAGCGCGCGGCGCAGTCGGGGTCGGTGGTGACCGTCGCGCCCGGGGGGCAGCACCCGTCGCCCGCGCGGGGCGCGGTGATGGGCGCGGAGGCGCACTCGGCGAGGCAGGTTCCGGGGTTGCCGAGGGCGTCGGTGGTGCAGGCGTTGCGGTCGTCGCAGGCGGTGAGACACGCGCCGGCGCCGCTGGCGATGGCCGTGTCGCAGCGCTCTCCCGGATCGACCCGCCCGTTGCCGCAAAGCACCGTCGGACCGACGTCGGGCGCGTCGGGGTCGGTGACATCGACGGACGCGTCGAGGCCCGCCTCCGCGACGACGTCGTCGGGCGCGTCGGCGGTCGGGACGCCCACGTCGGGCACATCGGGCACATCGGGCGCGTCGGGCGCGGCGGGCGCGTCGACGGCGAGCCCGCCATCGGGCGCGTCGCCGTCGTCGCCCGCGACCCCGCGATCGTCGACCGCGGCGACGTCGTCGGCGCCGCCCTCGCCCGGGTCGGCCAGCACCGCGCGCCCGTCGCACCCCGCGACGAGGACGAGCCCGAGCGAGGCCAGGAGCCACCCACGAATGCCTGCGCGCGCTGCGATCATCGAAACCTCCATCGGCTCGCCCGGTGCACCCACCGCGCGGCTCAAGCACGCTACCGGGTCGCCGGAGGCGTCACAACGACGGCACTTTTTCCGCACCGGGGAGCGCCCGATCCCCTCGCGGCAGGGGCTTCGCTGGTGTCGTGACGCGCGGCGTCCTTCCAGCCCGCGCGTGCTCCGACGCAGCGCGGTGCGAGGACGTGGTCGGGCGCGGTGGCGGTCGCCTCGAGCAGCGCCTCGAGCGGCACGCAGTCGTCGTCGCTGTGCGCGGGCCCATCGCCCGCCTCGTTGCGGCCGGCGTACTCGCGCGTCACGCGGGCGGCGACGTCCGCGGGCTCCGCGGCGTTCCATCGGGCGCACGCGAGGTGCACGACGCTGTGCGCGTCGTCGCGGGAGAGCAGCGGCGCCCTGCCCTCGACGCGGCCGACCCACGCGGGGAGTAGGAAATTCAACGCGGCACCGCGCCGACAAGGCCTCTAACGCCTCGACCGTGTCGGCAGGGATCCGCTGCGGTTTCAGCCCATGACGCGAGACCGGTGGTGGTCCGTGGGTCGTCGAGGACTCCGGGCGTGGCCGCTGGGGAGCGCGCTGGCAGGAACTCCAGGGACGCTGCCTTGGCGCGGCCGTCGTGAGTGCCTCTCATGAGGCGCGTCCGGCACCGGGTGCGCGGTGAGGGGCGCTATGGGAGGCGATACTTCACGCTGCCGGGTTGCGCAACGTCTGTCGCCGCCACGACGAGGACGCTTCCGTTGCGCTGCATGGCACTGAGGACCATTCGCACATCGCCCGCGTCGAGAGCCCCGAGGCCGAGGTGCTCGCGGATCTCATCGAGGCTCACTTCGCCCCGCTCTCGCACAAACAAGGTGATGCGAGGCTCCAACTCGCTCCGCCTGCGTCGCTTGAACCAAGTGAAGAACGCGACGGCCGCGAAAACCACGAGGATCTTTCTGAGGATGTGCCGGATTTCACTGCTGTCCACTCGCGCAGACTACCAGCCATTGTGGTGGGAGTAGCAAATTCAACGCGGCACCCCTCTGACAAGGCATCGACCGCCAAGGCAGCGTCCCGGGAGCTTCTGCCAACGCTCGCGGGAGCGGGTCCCACGGGTCATAGGTGTTTCGGTAACTGCAGCGGATCCGTGTCAGCGAGGGTGCCGCGTCGGTTCGCCTATCCCCTCAACGCCACGGTCGCGCCGATCGGCGACCACACCCGGCTCACGCCGCGGCCCATACGGTGTCGGTGAGGGTGTCCCAGAGCGCGGCGCGCGCGCCCGCAGGCGGCCAGCCGACCTCCGCGGCGCGGTCGTCGACTCCGCCGGCCAGCACGTCGTCGCGCAGTTGCCGCACCGCCCGCGCCCGCCGCGCTCGCACCGCGTCGCGATCGTCGGGGGCCAGCCGCGCCTCGGCCCACGCGGCGATGCGCCACGCGAGGCGCGCGTGCGCCAGCTCGTCTCGCGCCACATCCCGGAACACATCCCGCACCGCCCGATCGCGCGCATGCTCGGCCTGCCAGGCGGCGAGCGCCGCGCCCCACGTCTCCCGCACGCAGCCCTCCACCGCGTTTTCGAGCGCCACCGCGAACAGCGTGCGCACCGGGAGCCGCCCCCGCGCCGCGGGCCCCGCCGAGGCACCGTAGCGGGCCGCGAGCCGTTGCATCCCCCGTGCGTGCAGCCTCTCGTCGCGCACCGCGCGCCGCGCCGACTTCTGCAGTGCCCGCGGGGCACGGTGCGCGCGCAGCTCGGCGACCAGCCGCCGAAACGCCGCCACGGAGCCGGTCTCGAGGCTCGCCATCGCTGCGAAGAGGTCGCCCGCCGACCGGCTCGCCGGCGTCGCGGCCAGCGCCCCGTCGGTAGCCCGCCCGCCCGGGCACAGGTTGACGTAGTTGCAGGCGACCATCGCCCCGGCGTCGGTGGTCACCGGCGCGCACCCGGACAGTTGATACAGGAAGGCGTTGCCCGACGGTGGCGCCGTCGGGCAGACCCCGCAGAGGCCCGCATCGGTGGCCGCGTCCGCGACCGCGGCGTCACCGCCCGGAGAAGCGTCCCCGGCGCCTGCGTCGGCGCCCGAGAGGGGCACGTTGACCGTGCGCGGAGTGCAGTCGATCGCGGTGGGTCCCGTGGAGTCTCCTGGCGTGAACGAATCACTGCACGCCGCGGTCGCGAGCGCCGCGGCAATGAGGGCGCCGAGCCTGTTCGGTTGCATCATGGGAACATCGCAACGCCTTCGCTCCTCGGAAGTCAACTTGATTCAGCCTTTTCTGGGATTCTTGACAGCGCCCGGTTCGATGTCGTCTCTCTCCAACCGATGCTGCGCTCCACTCTTCTCGCCGCTTTGTTGGTCAGTACTGTTGCCTGCGGCTCACCCACCTCGTCGGCGTCCACGGACGCGACGGCGTCCACGGACGCGACGGCGTCCACGGATGCACCGGCGTCCGTCTGTGTCGAGTTCTGCGCCCAGCGCGCCACGTGTGGCCTTCCCATGGATTACTGCGTCTCACTGTGTCCCATGCTGACCACGCCGCAGTGCCTTCCCCTGCTCACGGCCTACCAGGCGTGTGTGCGGGGACGCGCGCTCGACTGCGCGCAGGGCGGACGTGGGCCCGCGGAATGCGCCGCGGTCGAGAGGGCCTTCCTGGAATTCTCGCCTTGCACCCAGGGCGGGTCGACGCCGCCGCCTTCCTCGGACGGCGGGAAGGATCCGCTGCCCGACGACGCGGGCTGACCGGCGGGCCGGTATCGGCCGAGCAGCGTCGCTCCCGGTGACGACGCCTGCGGGGGGGGCCGAGCACGGTGCCGTCGGTGGGCGTCACCGAGGGCGGGACGGAGGAGCGGAAGTTCGCACGAGGGTCGTTGATCGGGCGAAGGGACGGCCGGTTGTGACCCTGCCTCCCTCCGAACCGGACTGGCGGATTGCCCGTATCCCGCTCTCCGGGTGGTGGTCCACCCGCGAGGGGGTGCGCGACTTCCAGCGAGCTCGTCCGGCGGGGCGTCGGGCGCTGCAGACGATGCGGAGCGGGGTGAAAATCGCGTCGAGGGATGTTCTGTCGCCGGGCGCGGACAGTGGCCCGTGGCGGCGCCGCGTTGCTTTGCTGATTCGCCGAACTGCACGACCTGGCACCGAACGACCTCGCGCGCTCCGCGCAGACCTCGCCGGGAATCATCACGCCGATCATCCGTGTCACGGCGTAGGGACGGCCGCGGGACCCAGCTGGGTGGGCGCGTCGAGTGGGGCGAAGGCGCGCATCGCGTCGAGCTCGGGGCACGGGTCACCGGTGTCGGCGACGGGCGCGCGACGTCGGCAGCCGCGCGTGATCGCGGCCTGGACGGCGGCGGTGGGGAGGCTCCAGGCGCGGGCGCACGCCACCTCGGTGGGCGTTCGCAGGGTGCGGCCGGGGGCGCTCGGGCACGCGGTGCGCGCGGCGCCAACGGCCACCGCGTCGTTTGACGAGAAGGCCCCGCCCGCGACGCTATGGAACACCCACGCCGGGCCGTCGATCGCGTAGGTGAAGCCCGAGCCCTCGGCTTCCGCGGTGGTGTTGAACGGAGCGGTCACGAGCAGGTCGGGTCGTCCGTCGTGGTCGACGTCCTCGACCCGGGCCATGTCGATGTCGCGCGTCGGCGCGAAGAGGTCGATGGCGCCGTCGCGGAAGGTCCAGATGCGGCCGCGAATCGGGTCTTCTGCCTCGTGGCGTGCGAGGGCGAGCACCAGCGCGAGCTCGAGCTCGCCGTCGCCGTCGTAGTCGAAGGCTTCGGTCTCGCTGACGAGGGAGGAGTACGGCGAGGAGACCTCCAAGTTCTCGGCCGCGGGAGTGAGGTCTTCGGCACGTCTGTCGCCCGGTTGAGTGAGGGCGACCGCGACGCGTCGGTGGGCCGCGTCGTAGTGCGCGAGCGACCAGTGCCCGCGCCACGACGACGACGCGGTATCCCAGTGTATCGAGTCGAACTCCAGCGACCACGCGCCGCGTGGCGTGGGGATGCAGCGCGTGAGTTCGGTCGGCAACATGGCGTCGTCCGGGGGCGGCGGCACGGCCTCCAGCAGCACGCGCTGCGCCGCGGCGACGCGCTCGCAAGGATCGGTGGCGGTCGGAGTGGCGGTCGGAGTGGCGGTCGGAGTGGCGGTCGGAGTGGCGGTCGGAGTGGCGGTC
>Ga0247843_1003652_pt1 | contig 24656 bp, 34 predicted proteins | sample LaCruzMarch2017__FD_192420 | JGI IMG/M metagenome (GOLD analysis project Ga0247843, IMG submission 192420) | Freshwater microbial communities from meromictic Lake La Cruz, Castile-La Mancha, Spain - LaCruzMarch2017_8m | ecosystem: Environmental > Aquatic > Freshwater > Lake | place: Spain...
TATATTCCTAGCTAAAATAAACGTAATCTTGCACACAGTTTGTGAGCGAGTCGGAGCTTGTATTTAATCTTCAGTGCTTACAAAGGCGTACTGCAAGAAAAAAGTTTCGAAAAGATATTTTAGATGCATGGGATAATACCTGTGCATACTGTTGTTCTGATCGTGCTTATACACTTGACCACATAATTCCTAGAGCTAAAGGAGGCCCTACAAAAAGGGGGAACTTATTAGCTTGTTGCCCTACTTGTAATTTACAAAAGTCGGACGAGTGCTGGCTTATGTGGTACCGCTCTCAAACGTTCTGGAGTGAAGAACGAGAACTAATTATTTGGAATTGGTTAAGTTATAACCACGAAAAAAGTATTGCTGCACGTGAGTATGAGGAAGCTTGCCGAGAGCCTTTAAAACTCTCAACAAGCTCCCCGGAACAACAATCAGCTTTTAACGAGTCGGGTGATGACGCCGGCTAATATCTCGAGCACTCGATAGTACTTTGCAACCATCGTATTGTCTTTAGGGGTAGGGGTTAAATTTACGATAGCCAGTGCAAGAGCGTGGATAGCAAATAGAACTGTTAGCAAGTTCTGTGCGTGAGCTAAAATTTGTTGCATGAGGAAATTAGGTGTCTTTTAGTAGTTTAGTTACTCTCTTTTAAAAGTGCTCTTTATCTCAAGTTCTCCTCCGAGCAACTGCTGAGCTTTAGACTCGTCTGGCTCATGTTCAATTATTAAAAATTTAGGTTGTTCTTCTTTTTCCCAATCTTTTTTTAATTGCTCTACTTCAAGATCAATTTTTTTTAAAGTTAATTCAGTTTTCCATAAAACCCAATCTTCCTTACAGTAGATTAACAGTTGTTTAATAATTTTATTTTGTCTTAACGAAGCAAAGTGGTGTATAAGTTCTTGTACAAGCTCATAAGTAAGAGCAAACCAAAAATTATAATTAGATTTTGTCACTAATCCGACTCAGTATTAACTGATCTAGTTTATCGTTAATGTGATTTAATCTGTCTTTAATATCTGTTAACCCTGAATTTAGGTCGGTTTTTGAAGCGTAAGTACGAGGAAAATCCGTAATATCTTTTTCTACCTGGTCCAATCGTTTTTTGATTGAACTAAACCTTTGGTTCAAAATACCTTGCCTTTGCTGGTGGGACCAGGTAAAAAGTCCTGCCAGAGTAGCGACTGCTGCAATTAGAGCTTCAGGACCCACTGTTCGCTTGCATTTATTTAAAGTTTAATTGGTTTTAGTCCCAAACGAATCTTGATTTTGGATTAAAATATAAACAACAGGTCTTCTCGTACATGTCTCAATTCACTAAAAACTTAGAGTTGGACTCTGTTGTAAACAGCGGTCTAACCGACTCTTCTCAAAGGGATTACTCAACTCATTTTGATCAACGCCGCACAGTTAATGCCAGCGGCGTGGTTTTAGTTACATCTGCCAGCCGGGAGTACGCAGCAGATGGATCTTTTGGTCTTGCTGATTACTACGCTCTTACCGTCAACGCAACGGGAGTTCTCCGCGTAAATATCCGAGATCAAAACTCTTGTGGCGACGTACTTATCCTGAATAATTCAGGTCAAGTGGTCATGACTGCCCCTCCTTCTAAATTTAGTAGCCGCGACAACTCCACAACCACTACCAACATTTCTTCTTCTGGGTCTTATTACGCTTACATACAAGTAAAAGGCCGCAGCGGAACAGAATACCGTGTGGGGATTGATGTAACAGCCACCTAATGAAAATATCCTCTAAAAGAGCAGAGTTTATTAAAGGGTTTGAGGGGCTAAGGCTGGAGTCTTATCAAGACCAAGCAGGTATCTGGACGATAGGTTATGGTACGACCGGCCCTAAAATCGGTCCTAATCAAACAATTACTAAAGCGCAGGCGGAAGTTTTGTTTGAGAAAGATTTATTGTTTTTCGAAGATGCGGTTAACGATGCTTTAAAAGTACAAGTTAATCAGAATGAATTCGACGCTCTTGTAAGTTTTACGTACAACGTGGGCGCTTCTGCACTAAGAAGCTCAACACTTTTAAAATTGTTAAACGCTAATACTTCAAAAACAATCGTTGCTGCAGAGTTTTTAAAGTGGGTGAAAGTAGGTGAAGGAGTGATAAGTGAAGGACTAAAAAGAAGGCGTCAGGAGGAAAAAGCGTTATTTTTATTGAAGCCGATTAAAACTGCTTTGGCCCACTCTATTGTTGCTAAACGTGACACTTGGCTTAAAAGGAAACCTGAGCAGGCAAGCAGTCTGAGCGCCGAAGAAAAACTCTTTGTTCCTAGCGGGTCAGCTCACGTCTGGCAGACTATAAAGATGGTACCTGGAGAGGCAGACTATGAAGTTGTGTTAGAAGCTCAACCAACAAAACCCTGGTGGTTTTACCCACTGCATTGGAAAATTATTAATGATCTGAAGTCTGTTGATAACGGACCTTCTTTTTCGCACCCAGAAAAACTTGTTTTAAACGTTCCTTACTATTCGCAAAGGGACAACGAAAGGGATCCTTTACGTACTTGTTTTTCAAGTTCTTGTGCGATGCTTCTTAAATATTTAAAACCTAACAGTATTAAAGGAGATGATGATTATATAAATACAGTTTTTAAACACGGAGACACTACAAGTCCCACTGTACAAATTGAAGCTCTAAAAGATTATGGAGTACAAGCTAAATTTCTTCAGGATGGAGGGTGGTCGGATATTGATAGCCTTTTAACGGCAGGGGTTCCCGTTCCAATCGGGATTTTACACAAAGGGAGTGTGTCTCAACCCGTTGGTGGAGGACACTGGATCATTATTATTGGGAGATCCGAAGACAACACAAAATACTATGTCAACGACCCATTTGGGGAGTTAGACCTTGTAAATGGAGGGTACTCTAGCTCTAATGGCAAAAATTTAACTTATTCTAAAAAAAATCTAGGTCCTCGTTGGATGCTTGAAGGGCCGGGCTCCGGTTGGTTTATTGAGGCTAAACTTTGAACTGGTTCGCTCTTCTCAGGCAGATTATGACTTTTGATTCCACAAAAAATTGTTTTCCTTGGAACGTGGAGAGGGAGCAGTATAGAGTAGAGTTTTTAGAAGAGTTGTATGAGCACTATGATCCTAATAATAACTGTTATACAGGTCTATTTCTTCGTTACCAAAAAGATTTAGCTGAGTTCGTTAAAGATTGTTGCTGGATCGACCCAGAAGATTCCAGATTCGGTAAACCCTGGTTGTTCCCCGTACCTTTCTAACTGGAGAAAACTAATGACTGAACGGAACTATAAAAAAGAATATGAAGATTACCACGCTCGGCCAGAGCAGATTAAACGTCGTGCGGCTCGCAATAAAGCGAGACGTCATTTAGAGAAAGAAGGGAAAGTAAGCAAAGGGGATGGTAAAGATGTCGATCATAAGGATCATAATCCTTTAAATAATAGTCCTGCTAACATTAGAGTTAGATCCCGTTCGGCTAACCGGAGCGACAAATAGTGGCTATTATTCCCGGCACTGACATCACAGGAAAAATTCCCGAAGATATGATTCCGGGGATGCAGTTTCCTCCTGGATTGACGGGTTATAACCGGCAACCAGGGTTAGCAATGCGCCGTGTCATGACATTAGATAATCCGAACAGGATTGCTTCTCAGATTGAACACGACCGTGGAGTTTACAACCGAGCCCCTGTGAGTCCTGTCGAGTATTCAGAAGGGAACATAAAGAAGAGTACAGAGCTGACAGGAGTAGCTGGGTATAACCAAAGAGCTATTCCGTTAAAAGATAGTGCAGATGATATGAGTCAGTTTGAATATTTAACAGCTTTAAGGCAAGCAGAACCCGGTCAACGTTTGCGTATGCAGCAAGGGCTCCTTGATGCAAAACAGTATTTTTTAAAAACTTTGACTTTACCTACCGAATACCCTTCTCGCAGTAGTAATATGATTGATAACTTGATGCTGTTAGCTAAAACAAAACTAAACGGTAAAAAATCATGACCGATAACGATTTTCCTATCCGTCTTGCCGGCCAACGTCTAGGTTTAGAAGCAACTAAACTTGCAGGGATTACACCTTCGGAAGTCACTCGCAGACTTCGTTATCAAGAAGCTTTTCCACGTACATAAAGCGAAACCGGGGCTTGATTAGGCCCCGGAGTAATCGCTTTCCGCGTTCGTTCATTATAAAAGGCTATTCCAAGGATTAACCACTTCTTTATTATTATTTAGTTTTGTTGGATTTTCTACAAGGGAGCGAGGAAAAGCGTTCTTTTGCGCGTTTTCACTGTTGATTCTGATTGTTCCTTGTAAAGCAATTAAATTTTGTTTTAACTGAGAGTTTTCCCTGAGTATTGGTTCTGTCTGTTGATCAGCCCAAACAGCCGCTCTTGAAACCAGTGTATCAAGAATATTTTCCGTGTGGGGAAAGGAGTAAACAACACCTCTTTCAGTCTGAACTTTTTCTCCTCCCTGTTGTGTGCTCAGGGCAGCTAAGAAATTATCAGCTTTTTCTATAGTTATATCAGAAAGATAACTAAGTTGATCAGGATTGATTAGACCTCTATTTGTTTCGTATAAAACACTGAAAACTTTACCTACTTTTGCTGCCTCTTCTGCGCTTTTATATTTAACTCGGCGCCTTTCTAGAGCAACGTGAGCACCCAAGAGGACGCCCCCCGTGGCAGCTAAAGAAGGAGCGTATAGATTCGGAGCTAGTACGGAGGATGCCGCCGCTCCAGCAAGTCCTAGTGCAAGAAGAGGAGCGACAAAAGGCTCCCAAGAGTTAATCGGGTTTTTGGTCATGTTCATTAAAAGCGGTTTGCCAGACAGGATCGGTTGGGTTCGAGGCCCATTCAACCGGGCTTGGTAGCCGGGTAAGACCAGAGCAAGCTCGGTCTGTACTAGGGTCGAATGGCTTTAATTTTAGTCCGGTAAAAACAGCTTTACCATTTATAAAACGAGGCTCCAGACCAGAAACCTTTAAGACATTCTTAATCGTTTCTTTAAGACGGTCAACAAAACGCGGTTTTGCAGAATGCTTATATCCATTAGATTTGCAGAAGTTAACATACGAAGCATACAACTCTGCGTATGCATTTTTTACAAATAAACCACGCTCTGACTCGTCGGTGCTTGGCCTGAAAGCACCCATACCGATTAAAGTTTGGCTGTTGGGTGCATACAATGTGCATTCCGCTAACCACGCCACGTAAGGGTTGTTAAAGATTAAAGCTTCGAGGTTTGTAGCATTCAGCGTGGGCACATGCTTTACAGGGTTAGCTAATATGTCCCTCATGTCGTCGTAAGGCATAGATAAAGCCCACGTAACAACACCTGATAATTCAGGAGCAAGTTCTCCTTCTACTCTGTCTGTGTAGACATTTAAGAGGTCTCTACGTTTTGACGCGGGTACAACTTTATCCATAATTATTGTTAATCTTCTACGCTCTAATCCACTACTTATATCACTGCTACTAATATGTTCATTTGAAGCTATACAGACTAGTACCTCCGGTTTGAAGTTAATGACTTCTTTACCGTATTTTCTTTCCGCACGTAAAGTATCTGAGGCAGAAGTTATTTTTTTAAGAATATCTAAACGTTTATTAAAGTTTGCCTCATCTGTCAGTAAGAGCAGTTTTTTACCTATTAAGTTGTGACACTCAAATTTATTAGTTTCAATAATCTCTAAGTTACTGGTGTGAGTGCCAGAAAAACCAGCTAGAGCAATTAGTACTTGTTGCAGCGTGGACTTTCCTGTTCCGCCGGGACCTACTAGGTGTAGGAACCTTTCTCCTGTTGTATAGCCAGTTAAAAGGGCTCGACAAAAAGCTTGGATAATTATTACTTTATCCTTACCAACGGAAGATTCGAGCCAACTGATAAAGTTGGGGCACTGAGCCGCTGCGCTATAAGGGAACGACAGTTTTGTTCGCAGATAAAGGTTCTTGTCATTACCTGGAATAAAATCTAAAGTTTCTGCTTTAAGTATTCCATTTGTAAAAGGAATACAATTTTTGTTTTTACCCCAAATGGATACACGTCCGCCATTTACGGATTTAAGCAACTTTGCTTTAAGAATCTGAAAAACAGAACTCACCGTGGCGGAGTTATACCTTTGTAAAACACCAGCTGTAATAAAAGTGTCTAAGGTTTTAATCACACGGCGTTTAATATGTTGCTCATCCTGTATGTACCAAATACCTTCATCAAGGTCATAAGTAAAAAATTCGTCTAAAGAGGAGTCAAAAAGAAAATCCTCGCCATAGTTGTTGACAATAATATCCGCTACATCGTTCTCAGAAAATTGTTTATTTTCTTGCTGCAGTTTTATTAACTGAGCAGGGCTTTTTGGAGTCGAGTCAGACATGGTTTCTGTTTGTTTTGTAGAAGAATCTTTTGTTTTTGTTGTTTTAGTGGGCTCAAAGTCAAAAGTTAAAATAGAGCTGACAGGTTTTGGTTTTTTTTCTAACATCTGTTCTTTAATCTCAGCTGGACATTTTTCATTGAAGTAAGTCTTACTTAAGTATTTTATCTTTTGCCAGACCGATAAGTTTCCTTCTTCCGAGGCGATCATTAACGCAGGTTTAAGATCCCCGCTGTCAGAGATGCTGTTCAGGATGCGATCAAATTTGCCATCAAGCTCCGGGGTGTACTCGTATATATTCTCGAACACCAACTGTGCGGTTGTCAAGGGGTCTTCCTTAACTGACATATTTTCTTCATTAAGCCAGTTACACCAACCGATTATCTCTTTTAAGGCCATTGCCATGGCAAATGACCGGTCCTCGACCGAACCTCCTTCCAGAATTTCTCTCACCGAACCACTTAAAAGTTTCTTAAGGTCGATACCTTCTTCAGCTACGGAGGCTTTTAAGTAATCGTGCGCAGATCCTTTGTCGTTACTTTCTTTTTTCGGCAGAGTGGAATAGTACCGATAAGCCTCGTTGATTTTTTCTGTAGGTATAAAGTTCTCCGAAATGTAAAAAAGATCTTTTTTAGGCTCTAGCCCTCTTGCCCCATAAAAAAGGTTAGGGACCGTCGTGGCCCTTACATCAGAGCCAGGTATTTGTTGGGCAAAGTAAAGAGTAAACCACTTGTAAAAATCTGTATCAATAATCGGAGTCTCTAAGCCAAACACTAAGCGGAAACGAGGCCAAGTACTTGTATAACTAGGTGAACGATAAGCAAAAGAACAATACTTTTTTACTAAATCAAGCTCTAAAGATTGTGTTTCATCTAACTCCTGTTTTTGTATTTTGTTGCCTTCTGCATCTTTACCATCTAGTTGATTATCTATGTCAATAATGATTAAACCCGCCTTAATACACTCAGTTTCGTTCTTAGACCTTTTTCCCTCAAGCAGATGCCACGCGCATAGACCACTGCCTTCTACTACATACGAAGCGATTTTAGAGATTTCATCCTGACAAGCCAACCAGTTTTCGTTGAACGCTTTAAAATTTCCGCCAGGTGAAATTTTGCCGGTTTTCTTGTTTACGTGTTTTTTGACTTCTTCGTTGCGGCTGTGATAAAAATGCATTGGTGCCCTCAGTCTTGCTATTGTGCCACGGCTTTCATGGTCCGACTACGGAACGGAATCTTAAACTGCTTTCAATTGGTCATAAAAATTCTGTACAATCTGCAACCACTGAGCTTCGTTCTTTTCAATTTCCTTTGGACCAAATGTAAATATTTGAACTGAATAGTCGGGCACCGCTGTGGATACAATTATTTGAGTCTTATTGATTTTTATATCTAAACATCTTTCGGCAGCAAGCTTGTAAGCTGCTAACTGTAACTGGGTTTTTTTAAGTTTAAAGACTCCTGAGACTAAAGCTTTTCGAACATTTTCGTCGATCTGAGCGCCGGCTTTAGGAAAACGAGCGCTGTAAGGACCGTTTGACGTTTTAAAATCGCCAAGGATTACCTCACCATTCATATCCTTATAGATTATGTCGCAGCAGCCTGCCCAACCTTGTTTAGTTTTTTCATCATAAAAATGGATTCTCCCTACACCATCTTCGCCTACATACTTTGACCACTGAGGTTGATTGTAAGGTTTTTCGCTCCACAGCACTTTGCCTCCACAAAGAAGTTCATCGAGTGCCTGAGGAACATCAGTCCAGTAAGGCTCGTAATCTTTTGGAGGTCTTACGTCCAAGCCTCGAATATAGTTTTCAACCGCCCCGTGGATCCAATTCCCTCTTTCTGCAGCTTTGTCTGCACTTCCAGGGTTTAAAAGGTTCCAGTGAGCTAGCTTCTTCCGAGTCTCTTCCGTCTGTGTCGCAGAAAGAATACTAGTGACTGAAGCTAGCGGGACGGGAACTTGTGCGCAGTTGTAGTGGCGTAAACCGTTTAAGGTTACTCTAGTTTGGGACACAAAACTGTGTCAAATTATATCTACTGTAACAGATAAACCAAGGCTTAGGGTTAATATAAGGCTTCTTGACGCTTTCTAGCTGGGCAGTCAGCGCCAACCTGACATAAGCCCCAGACCCTCTTTAAATCTCTGGTACTATAACGCTAGTTTTATTGCTTCTTATGTCTAAGGTCAACGCAAATTTTGTAAGTGCATGTAAGGAATCTTCTGATATCAATGAGCATTTACCTACGCTACTCCGTATTGCAAGTAAATGTGAGTCTGTTATTGAATTTGGTGTGCGGTATGGCTTAAGTAGCACTGCTTTGATTGCAGCTCGCCCAAAGAGTTTAATAAGCTACGACATTACTTTATCTAAGGAAGCTATACAGATATTTGAGGCGGGGAAGGAAGAAGGTGTTCAGTGTAATCTTTATGAAAAAAATACACATGAAATTACAATTCCTCCTGTCGACTTTTTGTTCATAGATTCAGATCACACGTACAGTTGTCTTTCGACTGAACTACGTTTGCATGGGGATAAACCTCTTAAATTTATTGCTTTCCATGACACCGTCAGTTATGCGGGTGAACTAGTTCCCGCAATTCAAGAATTCTTAAATAAGCACCTTAATTGGACTGTCTACGAAGAATACACTAATAACAATGGTCTCCTCATTCTTTCACGTGTACGGTAATCCTATTTTTATAAATAGGACAACTTTTTTAGAAGCTTAAGACTAAAATCTCATTGAAAGCACAGGTCTGCCCGGTGGCTCATCATCATCGTCGTCACCTCCCTCTTTTGTGTCGTCACCCGAATCGTCTTCTGAGCTTGAGTCTTCATCATCTATAAAGAACTCCGAACGTTGATAGTCAAATTCTTTTGCACGACTGTTTAGCTCTTCAGCTAGGCACATTCCTGCGCAGTAGCTATCGGTAATAATCTCTCCAGCCTCTTCAGCAGTCCGGATCTGTCCTTCTGGAGAGATACATTCCTGTAAAAGTTGCGACGATATCGCGAGAGCGCAAAGTTTATCCAGTTTTTCGTTGAGCTTAGTGAGCTGGTCTACCGTATTACGCTGAAAGTCTTCAAACTTTTGTGCTTTAGTTTTCATAGTACTAACCCCTGCGGTTGTTCGATACGGTCCCAATTTAATGCAAAAGAAATTTGTGTGTTATCTCTCCATTTGTCAGGATGCTGGAAGACAAACCAGCAACTTGTTACGGAATCTTTTGTGGAGCCTATAGCCCTGAACTTGGGACGTGGGTTTAAAACGACCATATTTGACAGTTTATTTTTTAGTAAAAAGTTCCTGCGTCTAGTTACAGGCTCTAAAAACGAAAGTCTGTCAAGCACAGCTATGCCTTCGGTAGTTACCTGCATACCATATTCAAGTATGTATTCGCTCAGCTCGCTTAAACCCATCGTTGCAGCCACGACCCAGTCATAGTTTTTTTGTTTTTCTGATACCCACCACACTGGATCAGTAATATTCTCTATTTTTTCATTTGTAGTCACATTTAAGTTGTGACTTTTTAATTGCTCTGATAAAACACCCATAGGATCATAGGGAACCAAAACAGAACCAGTTACATATGTGTGTTTGACTAATGCGTGTGTGATGCCAGCTGGGATGCTGTAAAAAGTTTCCATCATGATCATGTTGGGATCGAGACGAGCTTAGCCGTTTGTCCCTGGTTTGTCGAGGCCAAAAATGATTATAGTAACCAGGTAGCAGCTAAAGATTATGTTAAGTACTAATTGGCTCAGCACTGAACAGAATTTTTTACATCAGAGAGTAATGATGGATATAAAAAAACTAGACAGGGAGCAGCTTGTTGAGATGTGCGGCTTCTTCCATCAAAGTTACTTATTGAGAAATAAGTTGTTTACAAAACTTGTTTGCTGGTGTGTAAAAAATGGTGTTGAGCTCCCCCCAATCACTGACTTAGTAGAAGAGAGTGGAGGGAGTCCTTTAGTTGAAGACAAAACTTAATAAAAAAGACGGGTGTTACCCCGTCCTTTTTGTATTCATCTGTCCTTAATCAGTCGAAGTCGATCCCTAGTTTTTTAGCTTGGTCTTCACTAAGCTGCACTGTCTTTTTAGGTTTAGGAGCCGGTTGTTCCTCTACAACCTCTGGTTCCACAGCAGCAGATGGAAGAGATTTGGGGTTAAAGGAAGTCCCAAAAGCCCCCTGCGGCGTGGATGTATGAGTCTCAGCAAATTTTGCTTTTATTTCTGCGTGATCTGAGCCGAGTGGAAGTTCGACCAAATCGGAACCAGGTATATGAGACTTGAGAGTTGAGGAAACTAAGCTGCATCCTGTATGCTCCAGCCAGGAGTTCACGTCTTCTATAAGGCTCGACTCTTCTTCAGAAGCAGCAGGTCTGTCAACAAACTCAAGAGCGTTAAAGTTTATTTTTGCACCATCAGCACCTGTTACAGGATCCCTTTCGTTAAAGCTTCGAGTAACGAATTTAGTCGAAGTTATGACAGAAGCGCAGTTAATACGGTTGTTATAAAGAGTTTGAAAGTAGCTAATGAAGTTTTTTTGAGAAGACTTACCAGAGATCATCGAAGTTGTCACACACCGAGGAGGCAAAAGCCTGTGGTTAGGACTCACACCTACGTATGCGATCCGAAGAAACTCCTCTTGGTTTCTCATTCCTAAGTTTCCAAAGAAAGGAGAGAAGCCAATAAGGATAAACTCGATGGGTATGCCGTTGTCGTTTTTGTCGACAATTGCGCTGTCTGGATCAAAGTCAGCTTTCCAGCGTCGCGCCTGCAGGTCTATCCGCAGTGTGTGGGGAGGAATGTTGCAGAGAATTTCTTTTTCTGAAAATTTACCAGCGATAAAAACCATTGTTAGTCTCCGAGATTAAAGGGAAAAATCGATTGAACCAATAGCGGCAGCAGCAACTGTTCCTTTTTCAGGATCAGCCGCTTTCTTTGGAGCAGCTTTATTTGTTTTGGGAAGATAAAGAATTTTATCAATGATGTAGTTTAAATAGTATTTCTCGTCTTTTTCGCTCGTAGAAACTTTACCCACGGCAATTGTAGGAGTTCCAGGAGCCAAATCAGCTAACTGTGTCGAAAGTTCTGCCCAAGCAGTCAATTTAAACCAAGCAGTCTCTTTCTCCTCAGTTTGCCAAGCAAGAGATCGATTTGTAACAGTGGTGTCGTTTAGTTCAACTTCATCTACTTTTGGACCAAGTCCTCCTGCAGCTATAAAAAGATTTACCGCTAACAGGTCCTCGAAGTTTTCTTGAGTCACAACCAACATTGGTTGCATCTGAAGGACTCCATCAGGTGTTGCTCTGGTAGGACCTAGAGCAAGAACTGAATCCTCTTTTTTAAGTTTTTGAATCAGTTTACCTACGTAATGTGTTTTGTTTTGAAGGAGTTGAACCTTTGTGGGAACACGCCTGTCATTGGAAGGGAGGCTTTCGGCTAAGACATTAAGAATGTCGCCGTCCTCTTGGGAGGGGCTCGTTACTCGAAGCCCCAGTAAAAAAACGTTCATTTTTTAGTTGTCGGTAAATGGTTGAGCGATGGACTTTTAGTACCTCAGCAATCTGCCTTACGGGAGCGCCTTGGCTTCGGTAGGCTAATAGCAATTTGTTGTCACCGCAAGAAAGTTTTGCATTTTTTCCGTTTACGTACGTGAAGTGGTACGGGTTTATGCATTGGTTGCAACTACAAGTGCTTTTTGTTGTAAGGTTATCTTTTGGTATATCTAAATATTTTAAGATTAGATTTTTTACGTAGGTTCGTTTTCCAAAAACATATACACAGGGAGTTTTGTTTGTAAAGGATCCTTCCCAAATAAAACACTCTTTTTGAATGAAATCGTTAAAAGCTAGTTTTTTAAATAGTTCAGCTATGTAAGAAGTAGGTATTTGCTTGTAGTTCAGACTGAAGTGATCTCCATCTAATGCTCTACAAATGTCAGAAGCTTGTGCCTGCGCGTGGTTAGAGTCCAGCGAGGTCAAAGCTAAATCTAACTTTTTATTATTTTGTGTTACTGAGAGACAGTGAGACTCAATGCAAGGCATTAGCCCGGAGTAGATTTGATAGCAGCTTAGGCGTTAAAACAAGTTTAACTCTTTTGTTGCTTTCAGCTCCGATAAAGCCTTTAAGGTGTCTACGTAGTTTTGTTGGAACTCCTTTTGTTTTGGAGTGTATAGAGTACGTAAATCCTTAAACCTTCTCTTTAAGTCTGATTCTTTAGCGTAGTCTCTGCTCGCGTCCCCCATTTGGGACCGATAAAAAATATCTCCCGCGTAACGTGCTGCCATTACTTTCCTTGCAGGTAAGCTTCGTAGTAAGCGCGGAAAGGATCGCTCTTATCAGTAGGAATCCCGGCCCTATATCCACCTGTATAAGGCTGAGTTTTTCCGTAGAAAGATCCTTCGCCTACTTCATTAATACGATTTTGAATGTTACCTATTTCTGAAAGGTTTGTACCTACACCTCCTGGTTTGTAGTAAGCCTTAGCTTCTAAAATCCGACGCCCGTAATCAGAAGGGTCATAAAACTCTTTCATCTTACCGGGGTCAAGTAAAGGAGTTACAAATTTCTGGTAACCTTCTGCTCCTTGAACATCAGTAGCGATATCAGTCTGCGTGGATTTATAGGGGTCGAAACCAGCAGTTCTTGACTGGGTGTAGAAGCGGTCGATATCTGCTCCGTAGTCCATACCTTTCTGAAGATCCTCATACAGCGGACTAAACAATTTATTAAATGTCGGCTGATCTTTAATGTTTTGCGCTCCGATTGCTCTGTTAAGGAGCTGAGCTGCTTTACCTGCAGCTGCTTCGGAGGGTAAGTCAGCTGAATATGTGGAAGTAAAGCGAACGTTTTCTGGTTTATAACCAGGCATCTCTATGGGTTTAGGAGCAGGAGTTTCTCCCCCAGCTCCTCCGACAGTCGCATCGCGACCGGCCACAGTTTGAATAGGATTATTTTCAATATTTACGTAGTTACCCATTCCGTAACCACCTCCGTAAATCTCTTCTCCCATTTCTCTCTCACGGCCTAAACGAGAACCTCGAGACCCTTTGGGTGATCTCGCGTAACCCGTTAAAGGGAGATCCCCTGCCATACGAAAAGGAGTTTGCGACACGTGTCCGGAATTAACTCTCCTTATCTTATAGCTTTTTTTAGACAGTTTCCTTTTTTAGCAGAAATTTTTGAATCTTATGACCCTTTTTAACAACCATATCCAATGTTTTTAACCTTAAATTAGCTTCTTCATACGTAGGATATATTTTGGCGAGCTCTCTGTGCTCAACATAATCGGTAATTTTATTAGTTTCAGTAGGATCAATCACATAAGTCCCACTAGGACTTACGATCACCCAAGCCTCTTGGAATCTCAAAGTAGTTAAGGATTTCATCTCAGCTTGTGTATAAAGACAAACCCCTCCAACTATCGCGGGTTTATTAGGTATTTCTTTAAATGTATCGAATCTCTTAACATATGAATGAATTTTGTACTTCTTTTTCAGAGACCTCGCTGTATTACTAGCTTTTAAAGGCGAACTAAAACCGTCAAAGGTTAAGTAGATGTCGTTTTGTCCCGCTAAGACACCGTGGTAAACCCCATTGATTTTTAACACAGAAACTTCTTTTTCAGGATTTTTTCTGATTTGAATGAATTCCATTGATTACTTAGAAGCCCAGGAGGAACCGACACTCGCGTCTGCTGATGCCGGCACAGACTTTAACACGACTTCAGCTGCCGAGACCATGATATTTTCTAATATTTTTTTGTAGTTTTCAGCTTTGTCCTCTTTTACCTCAAGCACAATTTCATCATGTACGCAAGCAATTAAATGAACTTCATCGTTTAAGTGTTCGTTAAGGTTTGCCACAGCAATTTTTAATATGTCAGCACCCGACCCCTGTATCAAAGTATTAGCGCTACACATCATCGTTGCATCGTCGTAGCTAAGTAGTCTCCTTCTTCCACAAGCTGTCCGGGTGTAAGTCCATCCGTCTGCAACTAGCGCCGCCCTTTCCTGATGCCAGGAACGGAGACGAGGGTAAGCTATATGAAAAGCCGCGTGGGCTACCTTAGCTTCAGATAAAGAAAGCATCTTTCCGCTCTGCGCAGCATAAGTTTTATATTTTCTAAAACCCATACCATAAAGTAAAGCAAAGTTTAGTGTTTTACCTTCTTGTCTCTCCTCCTTCGTTACTTCTGATAAATCTTTTTTGTAAATTAAACTTGCCGTCATGGTGTGTAAATCAATTTTATTTATGAAAGCCTGCTTCATTTGAGGGATGTTTATTAACTCTGCTCCTAGGCGTAATTCAATTTGAGCCCAATCGCAAATAACTAATTTAAATCCTTCGGCTGCAACAAAACATTCTCTAAAAGCTTTAGACCTAGGTATTTGCTGAATATTTACAGCAAACACAGTTTTTTGTTTTGTTTTAGTTGTTTTAGGTGCTCCACTGCTCGTGAATCTACCTGAGTTAGCTCCAAACTGATTGTACCCGGAATGGATCCTGTGAGTTATAGGGTTAATGTTGTCGATCAGTTTAGTAACGTGCTCTAACCTAGTCTCAATTTTTGCACGGTCTCGATACAACCTCAGCGTAGAGTCGTTATTATCAAATTCCGAGAGAGCAATTTGATTGAGTGTTGGCTTTCCTGAGATTTGATCTTCCGGTAACGAAATCCCACATAAAGTAAAAGCGTTAACCACTTGTGTAGGTGAGCCTGGGTTAAATTCTTTTTTGACTTTTTTTCCTAGTGCTATAGAACCATCGACCCCTCGTGGGAGCTTATCAGTTTCTGGTAAACGTGAGTCCAACTCTTGCACAAAATCAACTGTTTTACTAGACAGCTCATTCTGAATAGAGAGCTTTAGATTTTTAAGCTTTTCAATATCTACCCCAAATCCCCTTGAACACATACGTGCCACAGGTCTTACGCACTTAGATTCGAGGCTATAAACGTTTATTAAATCTTCTTCTCTAAGTTCTTTAAGTTGAGTTGCAGCTAAACGAGGTAGAACGTCTACGTCTTTGGCAGCATACTCAATTTGATCCCTACTTAATTCTCCGCTCCAGTCTGTTAATCTTTGTTCTTTACTTAGGTCAATTTCAAATCGTCTATAAAGAACTGCTTTAAGAGAGCAGGATACGTCAGCAAAATAAGTTTTCTTAGCCTGCGGAGAAATCCGTTTCTCTTTGTAACCTGCTCTTAAAACACGTTCAGCTACATATGTGTCAAATATTTTATTGTTAAAATCAATTCCTAAATACAACAAAAACTGCAGATCAAAGTTTAAATTGTGACCCACAAGCATCTCTCGTGTTTCTATTAAACTTTTAAGCTCTTCATTATCCGTATATTTAAACAAATCAAACACATAAACTGTGCGATCTACTATCAAAGGATCTGCTGAGCAAAGCTGTAAGAGTCTCGGTTTAGCTAAACCAGCTTGTAATCCCGTTGTCTCAAAATCTAGGCATAACTTACTTTCTTTTTCTAAAGCTAGAACTGCATTTGCGAAAGTGTCTGAAGAAGTTAGATAATCAAGTTTCATTAGAAAAAAAGCCCCCTTTCGGGGGCCGTGTTTGTTAGTAAAGTTTAGAGGCCTTAGTGCGCTAAGCGTACTTTATAAAACGATTCGATATAAGTCGACAAATCTCCCCAAAGATCCCTGACCTCTTTTGCTTTATCTGTAGCCTTTAACCGGTAGTAAACCCGACTCATCATACTTTTATTTATATTGGCCGCCGAGGTTGCTACCGAACGTTTTTGCTCGATTAAACCGTGCTTGACACACCACACCAAACCTTCTCTTAATCCTATGTATATAGGAGAAACATGGAATGTTGTTTTTCGTTCGTTGAAGTTGTTTAGATCTAAAGGAACTAAGACACCATTCTCACGAGTAAACCCCTTGTACAGGATTGAATTTTTAGGCATCTTCCGGGATTTGTCGAGCTCCCTCGCTACGTTTAAAGCAACCTCTCTCATAGTGATCCAATCTTGCTTTCCTGTTTCTAACAGTATGCTGGCGGCGCCCACAGCCCAATATGAAGAGCTTTTATGTAAGCTTTCAATTATGTTTTCCGGCGTGGAGTCACTAGTTTGCTTGTGTTGCCTATGCTTCTTAATCATCTTCTTATCATTTTTTTCGGCCTTCCAGAAAGGGCCGTTCTGTGCAACAGATACTCGAACAGCTAAAGAAGCTAGCTCGGGAAATTTCTGTTCAATAGCGAGATCAAATAGCTTCTTAGTGTCGAGAACCTTGACGTCAATGACCTTTTCAAGATCAATTGAAAAGCAAGAGTCTCCTTTCTTTTGTGCTGCTGTCATGAGTGCAGCAGCTTCTTTTTGATCGAGAGGGGCTCCTTGGAGCAGAAATTGGAAGTTCATCTTAAGAAGATGTGTACTCGTCAAGGTTATCGAGCATAAGACAACAAGCAATATAGGTTTACTATTATTTAAACTTTATATAGGTAGGTGGGTCGTTGCCCTTGTTATTGCTTCAGCTGTCGTTTCTGAGGCCGAGCAAACATATCCTCTAACTTACTAATATTTGTATGCCACGAGCTAATATCATCCGCTATTTCCAAACTAAGTTCACGCAAGTCTATGTCCGAGAAGAACAATTCTTTCTTTAATGTGTCTAAAGTTGTTTGTCCGTAGTTAGCTCTCAGATAAGAAGCTAACCATAAACTTACCTCGTGAAACCCTTCGCCAACTTGAGTCTGCACGACTTTTTCCTTTGGTTTTAAAAGTGAAAAAATCATAGGATGTGTCAGATAATCTATTGTGCAATCTTGATACAAGTAAGTTTCTTTAGCATTAGCAGGATAAGATTCGACAAGAGACTCTGTTAAACAGTTGTAAATCCACTCAACTAATTCCTTATAATTTCCAGCTTTTAAATAATACTCTTTTATTAATTTTTCTATGACAGCAGAAGGATTTGTTGTTTCACTCATTTATATCACCTATTTTGCTCCACGTGGATTTGCCATTAATCCTACCATTACAAACAAAAAGAGCTTTTAAATCGAAATCAAAAATAATAGTTCCAATAGTGCTTTTGCTGTAGAGAGGGTTTTGTAAAAATAAATCTACTAAATGTTCCTGTTCGTATTGTTTTTGAATGCGAAGGATTTCATCCCCAGGATTGTTGTTCATAGAAAAACAAAGTTAACGTATACATTTTTGTACTGCGTCTACAGTGTCTTCCTGGTTGCGAGTGTTTACCGCAAACACTTCGTCACTTATTTGGTGACACACCGCAGGTACTACACTATTTATGCAGATTGTTGACCACTGTAAACCATTTTGTTGTTTGTATGTTTTCAAACGTTTTACAAAATTGCTTTCAATCTCGGCATGCCCGTCGGTGATCATCAAAATATCAGCGTTAGGTTCTGTTTTCGCGTGGTCTAAGAAATGAGCAATGACTGCATTAAAACTTGTGCCTCCCCCAAGAGTCCAAGAACCTACAAAATCAATCATTTCTTTGTTAGTCTTTCTTCCTTTAGGGAGCTCTACAGATATCTGAACTTTAGTATCAAACAAATTGACGTAGACATCCCTATGCTCTTTTAGTGCCTGTTCAACAATAACAAACGTTATTGCTTTACTCCATAATTCATTTTCGCCTCCCATTGAACCGGAAACATCTACATAAAGTATTATTGGTCCTTTGCCTATGTCTTTTTTATGAGCAGTAAAATCTTTAGTAAGCAAAGTCTTTTGAGAATATTTAAGGGCAAACAAGGCTTTACCTTCTTCTGAGCTTGCAAGCGCAAGTTCTACTGGAAAAGTTTTTGTAATGTCATCACTAAAGATTGCTCCTGTAATGCTTTCATAAGTAGCTCTAGATTTTCTTGCCTGCTTTCTTTCTTGCCATACTTTTTTAAGAGCACCTAATTTTTTTACAAGAGACTTTAATTGTTGATTGTTTTCTAATTTTTTAGCGAGCGCTCTCTTTTCGTCTAAGTCAAACAACTTTTGTCTTACTCCTGGAGAAGATCCCCAAAGAGAAGACATAGCTTCGTCTAACTCATCATTTTGCTTTACTACAGAGTCTACAATTTTATGTGTATTAGCTTGCAGTTTTGCTTGTGCGTTTTGAATAGCTTCGTTTATTTCTGACACTATTCTTTTTCCTTCCTGTTTTATTTTGTCTGCTGCTTTTGAATCCCCTTGCTCTTGAGCTTTTTTAAGCTCTTTACGCAAATTCTGTAGTTGTTTTCCTGAACCAGTTAATAGGTCAATGTCAAATTGTTTTTCGTTTATTGCCTCTTCAATCGAAGAGGATAAAAGATTTAAAATGTTTACTGAGTTATTTCCTGCGTTAAATTGATTACCTACACTACGTTGTAGGAGTTCAACCCAAGATGCTGATTGACTTAAATCGCTCATTATTGAATACCATATTCCGTTTTCGGGTTTGTATCCTTTAGGTAAAGCAGTAGTATCTCCGTCGCATACTTTCCTGAAATAATCTTCGTAGTCCTGCTCCTGCACCAACCAAGTGACGTTGTCACCGTTGTATAAACGATCAAACAGCTCTTTTCCAAATCTTGATAGTTGTTTTATATTGTGGACGTCGATTAAATAGCGAACGCTTGGCCGAGCGTCACGGATAAAGTCATCCCACAAAAAATCAGCCAAAGCAGAACAACTAAGAGTCAGAGGCTCGTTGTTTAATAAACGGATAAACTCAGTTTGGTTTTTCATTTTAGTTACTGATTTCGTTAATAGCTTTAGCAAGTAAGTCGCATTGGCTTTGAATGTTTTGGATAATTTTTACACCACTTTCTCGAGTCGTAATAGATATCTTATACTGCCCTCCATCTAAAACTTCTGAGACTTTATCTCGCACCGTGGTCACATCTTTATGCCATTTACGAAGTTGAGCTACGTACTCATTAAGCTCGCTAAGTTCGCTTGATTTAAACTTGTGAGTATATGTGTTTGCCTGTGACATAATCCCAGCCACTGCGCGTTTAGCATCTTTCAAGGTTTTTTCCGCCGTGGGAACTACTTGCTCTAGCACTTCCTGAATAACAACTTGATCATCTTGCTCCTGGTACACAATATGCACTAGACTCCCATGCATGTGAGTTGGATGAAGTAAATCATCTCCTTGCACAACAGCCCAAGCCTTCAAGAATTTTAATATCTGAGCTCTCCGCCTGTCGCTAACAGTAATGTTTCGACTTCCGAGCATGTCCCATACAGCACTGTAATAATCTAAAAAGTCCTCTGTAACAGTAATATTTTCAGTCTGAGCCTGAAGTTCAGTAAGTTCTTCCAGAGATAAGTATTCACCTACGACAAACCTTTTCTTTAGTCCAAGTGACCACATGTCTAACAAACGTTTCGATGTAGGTTTTTTAAGTCCTTCTACTGTCGGTCTAAAAAGAAACCGGTCCGCAAAAGCCTGTAAAGAGTCCTCATCGGGCCAACTATTAGTAGCGGCAATAATAGATTGAAGTGGTGTTTGAATGTTTTCTTTACCGTTATTAAAAGTTCTTTCGTTTAATAACGTAAGTAAAGAGTTTAGGATTGCAGAGCTTCCACGAAATAATTCGTCTAAGAAACCAATATGAGCTGAAGGTAAATAACCCTCAACATCTCGTGTGTACTCGTCCTTTAAAAGTTTAGTAACTGCTACAGGACCGAAAACTTCCGAAGGATCTGTGGTAGGAGTAAGCAAGTAACCAAAGTAACCCGCTCCGGTAATACCTCTGCAGATACTTCGGACTAAATCTGACTTACCTGTTCCCGGCACCCCAAGAAGAAAAGCGTTCTGTTTACTTAACAAAGAAGCAAGCAGTCCATCAATTACTTCTTCTCTCTCCAACATTGCACAGTTAAGTGCTCCTCGAAAGTTTTGAAGCTTTTCAAAAAGTTTGTCGTTCATTGTATTGAGATGAAAGATTTAATAAGGTAAAGTGTTTAGCAGTCTTTAAGCAAATTTAATTCCAACTGGATGAGGGAAAGGAATTAACACCGAAGTGACCCAACACTCTTCAGTTAAAAGGTCGTAAATTTCGCAAAGTCGTTTTAAAGCAAAGTCATAATTAGTAAAAGAAGGGGCGATTAAGACATCGTCTGTATATTTTTCGATGTCAAATAAGTAACCTTTAGGAGATTCAATAACAAAAAGATTTCGATCCATTAAAACTCCGCCTCCGCTAATTCAGTTGAAGTAACACTATGTTTTACTTCAGTGATTAGTACTTCAAGATTTTCGTCCGCTTCACCTACTAATTCTTTTCTCTGTTTTATAAGTTTTTTCAGTTGCTTGGATCGTTGCTCGTAAATATCTAACTCTAAGGACACGTCTTTCATAAGCAAGTTAAGGGAGGAGGAATTCTCAGCAGTTTTAATGCGAGAACATAGTGTTTTGTAAGTGCTCGAAAGAGCTAATGAACTTTTTAACTTTTCGAGACCAGAGGATGTTTCTCTGTTATTACATATCTGAGTTAACTCGCTTCTAATTTCATCTTGGACTTCAAAAAACATTTTTACAGCATCGTTTTTAACCGCTCGTTCGTGGGATAAAAGATCGTTACCCGAGCGAAGTAACTTCTCAGCAAGCTCTGTCAATACATCAAAACCAGGGACACTATTACTAATGAGCTTTAACTTTTCTGCTGTAACTTGCCAGGAACCACGTTTCTTACTACTACCTGTTTGTTGCTTACCTATTTTGGTGTAGCCTCTCGCATCTAAATCGTCTAACAATTCAGCTGAAATTAATAGTGCTCTGTCTGCGGCACTTTTTCGTGCAGAGTCAAGAACTTCTTGTGTATTAATTTGATTCTCATAAGACATCAAAGAATTTAAATCATTGTCAATTGGCTTCTCTACTTGTTGCAGACTCACAGGTAAGGGTCCCAGGACTTGAACTCTGATTGGAGTTTGGTACTGCACTCTAGTAGGAAAGAACTTCATGTAAGCCCCTAAAGCTAAGGTGTACTCCATATCATCCGAGAAAAGAGGACGAAGTATATTCTCCGCAGTGTTCTGCCAAGAGTTATACTCACTCTCCCACAAATCTTTAAGATGATCATTAGCTTCCTTTGCCTTAGATCTAATCTCTCTTATGAGATTATTGGCAGAGAAGAAGTACGACTCCGTGACAAAATGAGCATCACCGTAGTGAATACAGAAGTTGTCATAAAGTTCGCGCTGCATAACTCGAAGTGAATCCAACTCTGTCTTAAGTGCATTCGACAGATTAGGCCTCAAGCTAACAGTGTTGTTCTTCTCAAGGGTTTCAATAACAGATTTAGGTAGCTTGAGATCGTCAAACTTAATCTGTACAGACTGCCGTACATCGGCAGAGATAGAACAGGTCAAAAAATAATGGGAAGTCATTTGAGTTAGTTAAAAAAAAGTTGATAGTTGAACTTAGAGAAAAAACCCTCGGTTAAGAGGGTCCTCTGCTCCTTTAAGGGATTTTCATCCCGGAATACTTTAAATACTTTTGTCCGAAATAAACTCGCTTTTACAATCTTTACATGTTTTGTCCATATTAGTTGACATAAACGGATCCACACCAAGTATCCCCCAAAAAATGAACAAACAGATTGAACCTCCGAGCGCAAAACAAGCACAGTCCTGAGCAGTTTGATAAAAACTTTTCACTTAATCCTCCCAAATGCCAAAACGATTTTATCTGTAAGGTTATCGCACTGATTCGAAAGAACTAGCTGTTCTGTCTCATGCTTTAGCTTTAACTTTAATAGCTTCAGCTCTTCTTCTAACTTTGTAATCTTTTCGGTTATCTTCCCAAGCTTTACATGCGGTGTGGGCTTTCGATGTACCCTCACGATTATGTTGGTGTCGTATTGTCTGAACTTAAACCTGCTGTGCTCTCCTGAGAAAATAGAGAGATCCAAGTTTTCTTGCTCAGCGATCTTGATATCCCTTAAAAGATTGTCCTTGGCACAATCGTAAGGCTTACCAAAACTTTCATTTAATGCTTTCAAAGCAGTGTCGCATTCATCCCAGGCTTGAGCAGCGATTCCGCCCAAGTTAACAAGATCGGTCGTTGTGATGTTCATTTGATTAGGAGAGAAGAGGATTTAGGTTAGAAGCCAGTGTCGATAAACGAGAAAGGGGAACCCTGTAAATCGATTGTTGTGATTTTGTGGTTAAACCACAAGCGAGCAGTGCCATACTCATCATGAAACCTGTCAAAAGCGGGGTAAAGCAATGCCCGCTCGGCTGCACATTTAGCAAGGTTGATCTTGTCAAACAAAGAAAGGGTTTTCATAATCTAAAAAACGAGGGTAGGTAGGTGCGCCGCGTTTGGTCAGGGCGGTGCCCCCTGTAAGCACTAAGATACTGTAGCTAAGTGCGTTTGTCAAGCTTTGCATCCGTTCTTAGCTTAGCTTTAATGTTTTCTAAACCATGCACACAAGTTTCTTAATGTTTTAAATTGTTTTAGAAGCACAAGATGGTTAACCAAGCTTTAATTTAAAACTTTTTTAATAAGCTCAGAACTTAACGTAAATTGCTTACCCCGTGGGACTAACTTTAATGAATTAAGTTCATTTAAAAATTAAGTCTTTACCTTAGAATTAGTTGTAACTTGGAGGATCTTTCATGCCTGGAATGACAAAAAAAGGTGGCACCAAAGGCGGTGCTAAAGGTGGTTCAAAAGGTGGAGCCAAAGGCGGTAAAAAATGAACCCGATTGCGTTTCTTAATAAGTATTTACAGGTTCCAATTATTAGTGGTGAGAGCGGATTTGTTGCACCCTCACCTTTATTGAAACCCTTTGATACTTTTAAGAAACGCAAGGTTCAACTTAAAAACTCCAACTCTTTCTTAGTTAATAACAATGTTCAGTAGCGATTTTAATGATACTTTAAGGCGAGCTGAGGAGGGGGTTTATAGAGATCCGTACGTTGGCGGCCCTATAAAAACTTTTGCTGGAGATGAAACTAAACTAAGAATTTTCCCACAGCCTAAAAATCCTTACGAAGTAAACACACCTAGTTCAAATAAACTTATACCTGAAAAGGAAAATATAAATCCTATTCTTAATGCAGCTTTAAATCTAATACCTACTCCGCGAAGGTTTGCAGGACAAAGTCTTTATGATATTTACTACCCAGATTATGGTAAATATAGAGAGATTGAAAAAAAAGAAAGACCTCCTTTCCAGGGTTTAAGTAGTGATCCTGTAAACGCTGCCATAGGAGCATACAGTAGAGCTATTGATACAAGCCAAAATCCTGAGCTTCAAAAACTAAAAAACTTAATTTTAGGTTTCAAGCAAGGCACTCCAATAACTTTAAGCGATGGCGAGCGTCAAAATTTTGTAAGTGTAAGTCCTCAGGGGGCATTTTCGTTTAATAGAGGCGATGTGGGCTTTAATGTTTCTCCCGGAGGTAATTATTTTGGACTTTCAGTAGCAAACATCTTAGGCCCTGGATCTAGCGTGAGTGCTAATGCTGGCCCCCAAGAATATGGAATAAACTTTAACACTAGATTTTAGATCGTCTTTCACAAACCATATTTTGAAGATTAGGGGTACAGATGTAAGTGTAAATTCCGGGATCATTTACATAAACGAAGAAATCATCTGTTCGAATTAAAACATAACCTGCTCCTAGTTGAGATTGTAAGCATACCCAAGACCAACACATTAAACTAAGCATAATAGAACCTACTGTTTACATAAAGGCTTTAATTCATTAACATTTTTAGCACTCCCACTCAAAATAACACCTTTGTAAGCAACAGCTAATCCATCGGCAAAACCAATCAGGTAACGGTCTACATCTGACTGGTTACTGAATAGTTTTAAAAGTGAATGACTTAAACGTTTGCCCTTGTCTGTTTGAATAGTGACTGTAACTTTGTACTTATTTAACATTGAGTTAATCCAAATTAAAAGACTGGTTTAATAATAAGGTGTGAACAATATATCTATTACTTCGCAGCTCGGAACATTATATTCCGTGGCGTCATGGAGCTCACAGTGATAAGGCTCATTGTTTTCCTCAAATGTGAAGAACCCTAAATGTAGATGATCTTGAGCAAACTCTATGAAAGCGACAAAATCTTCAGCTTCCGTTGAGTAATCATACATGTCTTCGTTCTCATCAACTAGTGCATCTACCCAACGGGCAGGCACTGTTAAAACCACAGGTTTCATTTAATGTACTCCTAAGATGGGGTTAAGGTGAGCCGGCTTGTTTCAAAACTAGGCCCGCAGGATAATAGCATGTCCCTAGTACATGCCAAGGGCTTTCTACTATCAAAGCTAAAGCTAGGATTAAATTT
>Ga0247843_1003654_pt1 | contig 24650 bp, 22 predicted proteins | sample LaCruzMarch2017__FD_192420 | JGI IMG/M metagenome (GOLD analysis project Ga0247843, IMG submission 192420) | Freshwater microbial communities from meromictic Lake La Cruz, Castile-La Mancha, Spain - LaCruzMarch2017_8m | ecosystem: Environmental > Aquatic > Freshwater > Lake | place: Spain...
CTTCTCGGCTGAGGTGCTTGTACATCGGGCAACTTCGACTTGGCGGTTAAAGCGGCCATGATGCCAACGCATCCTCAGCCACCTATAACCAGTTCATCTTTGTTGCACTTCGTGCTTGAATCCGCCATTCTTTTTATCCAATTAAATGCCTCTTTGACCGGCTGTGCGCAAGTGATCAAGCCGCCCCGTTGCACACCCGCAGCACCTGCGGGCCGTAGGCTTCGAGCTTTTTGACGCCCAGCCCGCTGATGCCTTGCAGCTGCGCCAGGCTTTGGGGTGCGGCCTCGGCAATAGCCGCCAGCGTCGCGTCATGAAAAATCACATACGCGGGCAGGTTGTGCTCTTTGGCCACTTCGGCGCGCCAGGCCTTGAGGTTGATGTAGCGCACCATCGCTTCTTGCCCCAGGTTGGCGGCGGCGGGTGATGGGGCGCTGCGGCTGCGTGTGCGTTTGTCGGCGCGCTGGCTGGTGCTCTCGCGCAGCTGCACCGGCACATCGCCCTTCAGCACGGCGCGCGAGGCCTCGGTCAGGTGCAGGGTGCTGAAGCCTTCTTCGGTGTGCACATGCAGCGCGCCAATCGCAATCAGTTGGCGCATCACGGCGCGCAGTTGCTGCTCGCTGTACTCGGCCCCCACACCAAAGGTGCTGATGCTCTCGTGGCCACGTTGCGCCACTTTTTCGGTTTTTTTGCCGCGCACGATGTCCATGGTGTGCGCCGCGCCAAAGCTGTGGCCGCTGGCTTGGTGGCAGCGGTACACGGTGGACAGCAGTTTGCGCGCCGCATCGGTGCCGTCCCACACCTCGGGCGGATTCAAGCAGTTGTCGCAGTTGCCGCAGTAGGGCATGTACACGCCTTGGCTGCTCTCGGTTTGGCCCTTGTATGTTTCGTCAAAGTAGCTCAGCAGGCGCACGCGGCGGCAGTCGGTCGCCTCAGCCAGGCCCAGCAGGGCGTCGAGCTTGCCGCGCATGACCTGCTTGAACTCTTCGCCCGCCGGGCTCTCGTCGATCATGCGGCGCTGGTTCACCACGTCTTGCAGGCCATAGGCCATCCAAGCGTCAGACGCCAAGCCGTCGCGCCCGGCGCGGCCGGTCTCTTGGTAGTAGCCTTCGATGTTTTTGGGCATGTCCAGGTGCGCCACAAAGCGCACATCGGGCTTGTCGATGCCCATGCCAAAGGCCACGGTGGCGACCATCACCACGCCGTCTTCGCGCAAAAATTCGTTTTGGTGGCGCTGGCGTACCGCGGCGTCCAGGCCCGCGTGGTAGGGCAGCGCATGGATGCCCGCTTCGCACAACATGACCGCGATCTCTTCGACCCGCTTGCGCGACTGGCAATACACCACACCCGCTTCTTCGGGGTGCTCGCGCTCAATGAACCTCAGCAGCTGGGTGCTGGCGTCTTTTTTCTCGACGATGGTGTAACGGATGTTGGGCCGGTCAAAGCTGCTGATGAACAGCTCGGCGCTTTCCAGCTGCAGTCGCTCGACGATGTCAGCACGCGTCAACGCATCGGCCGTGGCCGTGAGCGCCACACGCGGCACGCTGGGGTAGCGCTCGTGCAGCACCGACAGGCCCCGATACTCGGGCCGGAAGTCGTGGCCCCACTGGCTCACACAATGCGCTTCGTCAATCGCAAACAGGCTGAGCAGCCCGCGCTCGAGCAGCGAGTCCATCTGGGCCAAAAAGCGGCCATTGGTCACGCGTTCGGGCGCGGCATACAGCAGGGTGATTTCGCCACGCAATAGGCGCCGCTCGATCTCGCTGGCTTCTTCGCTGGTCAGAGTGGAGTTGAGGAAGGCGGCGCTGACACCGGCTTCGTGCAGCGCACCCACTTGGTCGTGCATCAGCGCAATCAGCGGCGAGACCACCACCGTGATACCTTGGCCTGCACGCTGACGCGCAATGGCCGGGATTTGGTAGCACAGTGATTTGCCACCACCTGTGGGCATGAGTACCAGTGCATCGCCCCCAGCGGCCACGTGGTCGATGATGGCTTGTTGTGGGCCGCGAAAGGCGTCGTAGCCAAAAACTTCGCGCAAGATGGGGAGGTGGGGGGGCACTGGGGTTTGGTGGCTTTTTGAAGGCTTGATTGTCCGCTATTGATGGGGTGGGTTTTGCGGTTGTTGCGTGAGTTTGTGTCGTCTGAGTTTGGCGGGTGTGGTGTGTGTGGGGGAGGGCGGGCCCAAGGTTCCTCATACGGCGGGGGTACGCCCAAATCGTCACCCTGGGCCCGCCCTCACCCACCCACACAAGATCATGGGCTGCGAGGCCTAACGCCCATACGGCCAACGTTTATTGCCAACAAGGACAGTTGTCACTGTCAGCAAGGAATGCGTTCAACACCAGCAAAACTGACGACCACCACCAGCGTTTGGAAGGGGGCGGCGGCGGGCGACGATTTCTGTGTACCCGCAGTATGAGGAGCCCGCCGCCGCCCCATTCCAAATGCGCACCCCAAACGCTTCCCCTGCATGGACAGCGTTACCATCCCAGCCCATGCACACCTCCGCCCTCGTCCTGTTTTCTGGTGGCCAAGACTCCACCACCTGCCTGGCCCATGCTTTATCACGTTACGAACGCGTCGAATCCTTGGCGTTTGACTATGGCCAGCGCCACAAGGTCGAATTGGACGCCCGGCTGAACGTGCTGGCCGCCATCAAAGCGCGATTCCCGCAATGGGCCCCCAAGATGGGTGAAGACCACCTGCTGGACGCCAGCATCTTGGGACAGATCAGCGAAACGTCTTTGACCCGCGATACCGCCATTAAGATGGAAAGCTCGGGCCTGCCCAACACCTTTGTGCCGGGGCGCAATTTGCTGTTCCTCACGCTGGCCGCCGCTTTGGCGTACCGCCGGGGCTTGCAGGTCATCGTCACCGGCGTGTGCGAGACCGATTTTTCGGGCTACCCCGACTGCCGCGACGACACCATGAAGGCCATGCAGGTTGCCCTGTCGCTGGGTATGGACCGCAAACTGCTGATCGAAACCCCGCTCATGTGGATCGACAAGGCGCAGACCTGGCAACTGGCGCACGATTTGGGCCAAAAGGCCGACCCGGCGCAAGGCGGGCAGGCGCTGGTGGATTTGATCGTGGAGCACACCCACACCTGCTATTTGGGCGACCGCACCCAGCGCCACGACTGGGGTTATGGCTGCGGCCAGTGCCCGGCGTGCCAGCTCAGGGCAGCGGGTTTTGATCGGTATTTGCAGTCCTGAGACGGGATTGCTTGGGGATTACTTCAGGGTTCCTGATTCATAAAGGGCGTTTGAGCCTCGATGCGTCTGAGCAGAGACCACAGTTGCTCGATTTCGACTTCTGAAAACGCGGCCAACAACCGCTCTTGCCGGGCCATGGCCGATTGGCAGAGTTCTTCATAAACCTTCAGGCCCTGCGGAGTGAGTCGGGCTATGGCCGCACGGCCCCGGCTTCGGGTTTGTTCCACCTCAACCAGACCTTGTAGCGTCAAAACCTTCAGACTTTTGCTGGCTGCCGCGTAATCCAGATCAGCCATTTCAGAGACTTCTCGCACGATGCGGTGAGAGCTTTCGCCAATCGCCATCATCGTGCGCCACTCGGCCATGCCCAGATTGTGTTGTTTGCGGTAATGGTTCGATGCGCCGTTGGCCAGTCGATTGGCCACACCCATGATGTAAGCCGCAATGAACCGGTTGACTTCTGCCTTGTGGCCCGCCACAGGCGGCGGCTTGCGCGCGGCGCGTGCTGGCACCGCGTCGGTTTCGGTCAGAGGGGGTGGCTTTCGGGGCATGTTGAATTTTTATAACTAACGACAACCGATTGTGAAGCATGTCGCGCAGGTGAAAGTGATGATTGACAGTTCATTTATGGACATGTCAAGATAAAGAACATTCATGCACTCTACGCCATCCATTTCAAGGATTTCAATGTCTCGCCCATTGCGCAGTAATTTTCCAAGAGGCTCCTATTTATGGGCGGTTCGAAATGCCCAGTGGCAAGTGTTGGGTATTCCTGAAGAAGACTGCGAAAAACCCAAGATTGCCATCGTCAACAGTTCTTCAGGCTTGGCGGCCTGTTTTTCGCATCTGGATGGCATCGTGCCCGTGCTCAAAGACGCCATCCGGGCAGCGGGCGGTGTGCCTTTTGAAATCCGTACCGCGGCCCCCAGCGACTTTGTGGTCGCGCCGGGGGCCAAAGGCGCTTACATGCTGGTGTCGCGGGATTTGGTGACCAATGACATCGAGGTCGCCGTCGAAGGTGCATTGCTCGACGGCATGGTGTGCCTGACTTCCTGCGACAAAACCGTGCCGGGTCAGTTGATGGCGGCAGGCCGCTTGAACATCCCCACCCTGATGGTGGCCTGCGGTTACCAACCCAGCGGCCAGTACAAGGGCCAACATGTGGACATCGAAGATGTGTTTGTGGGGGCCATGCACGCCCAAATGGGACATTTGCCCATGGAAGACCTGATTGGCATGAGCCGAGAGGCCATCAAGGGGCCGGGCGTGTGCTCGGGTTTGGGCACGGCCAATTCGATGCACATCGTGTGTGAAGCACTGGGCATGGCATTGCCGGGCACCACGCCGGTGGCAGCCAACAGCCCGCAGATGTTTGAGGCGGTGCGCCTTGCAGGCCAGCGCATTGTGCAAATGGTGCAGGAGGACCTCAAACCGCGCGACATCATGACGGCCGGGGCCTTTGCCAACGCGGTGCGGTCCATCTTGTCGGTGGGCGGCTCCATCAATTGCATCAAGCACCTGCAAGCCATTGCCACCGAGTCCGAATGTGATGTGGATGTGTATGGGCTGTTCAACCGCTTGGCGCAAGACACCCCGGTGCTCAGCGCTATCCGGCCCGTGGGTGATCGTTTTATTGAGGAATACGAAGCGGCTGGCGGTGCGCGTGCCACGCTCAAGCAACTCGAATCGCTGCTGGATCGGGATGTGATGACGGTGACGGGTCAGACCTTGGGTCAGAACCTGAGCGATGTGCGTGTGGCCGACGAAGATGTGATCCGGCCCATGAGTCGCCCGGTGGCCAACAAGCCCGCCATCGTGCTGCTGCGCGGCAGTCTGGCGCCCGATTACGGCATTGTCAAAACCGGCATCATCGAGCGCAAAAGTCGCCAGTACACCGGGCCAGCGATTTGCTTTTCTGCCGCAGATGACGCCATTGCGGCCTTGCAGCGCCAAGACATTCTGCCCGGTCATGTGGTGGTCATGCGGGGGGCGGGCGTGACCGGGGGCCCCGGCATGGGTGGCGGCTCATCCAAAGTGGTGTTCGCCATCGATGGCGCCGGTCTGGGTTCCGACGTGGCCTTGATCACCGATGGCCATTTGTCAGGGCTGGTCTGCAAAGGCCTGGTGGTGGCCGAGGTGTCACCCGAGGGTGCGGTGTGTGGCCCTTTGGCCTTGGTCGAAGACGGCGATATGATCAGCATCGACCTGGACTCACAGCGTTGCGACTTGCTGGTGGACGAGGCCGTGCTGGAAGAAAGAAAACAGCATTGGACACCACCCAAAAAACAATTCGACAAAGGTTGGCTGCAGATTTACCGTCGCAACGTCAGTTCACTGGCCCATGGCGCGGTGCTCATTGAGCCCCACGCTTCAAGCCGAAAATAAGAAAGTCAAGGCTCATGAAAGACAGCAAAGTCATCACCACCGAACGCACGGCCGAGCGGATTTTGGTGTCCGACATTTTTGGCCGCGATGGCCAAAAGGCGCAACGCCCGGACCACGGATTTTGGGAAGAAAAAGGACGCCGCATTCCAATCTATCACCGCTGCGATGTGTTGGTGGTCGGCGGTGGCCCCTCGGGCACGGCCGCGGCCGCAGCAGCTGCCCGGGAAGGGGCAGATGTGACTTTGCTGGAGCGCTACAACCACCTGGGTGGCTTGTCCACCGGGGGGCTGGTGATTTGGATCGACCGCATGAGCGATTGGACAGGTCAGCTGGTCATTCGCGGATTTGCCGAAGAATTGTTTGACCGTTTGCCTGCTGATGCGGTGGCCGGACCTGACCCGAGTGAATGGGGCTCGACCGACAGCAGCAAAACCGCGCATTGGTCGCAGCGTACGGCGTCGTACCATGGCGTGGTCACCTGGTCACCCACCGTGGACCCGGAGCGCTTGAAGCTGCTGAGTCAGCAGATCATCTTGGAACGTGGCGTCAAACTGGTCTACCACTCGTGGGCCGCCTTGCCCATCGTGGAAGACGGCGCCGTCAAAGGCGTGGTGTTCGAGAGCAAGGAAGGCCGCATGGCGATCATGGCCAAGGTGGTGATCGATGCCACGGGCGATGGTGATTTGTTTGGCCGTGCAGGTGCCGAGTTTGACACCGACATCGAAGAAGCCGATGTGCACCACAGTATGAATACCGCCTTTATGCTGGGGGGCGTGGACATGAACCGCTGGATTGCCTTCAAGGCAGGGCAGCCCGATGCCTTCACGGCGTTCATGGCCAAAGGGCGCGCGGAATGTGGTTTGTTTGAGCGGCCCTTTGTGTCCTGGCGCAACGAAGTGGCGTTGTTCATGGGGCCACGCCAAACCGGCTATTCGGCGCTCGATGTGGACGACCTCACCACGGTCGAAGTGCGCTCGCACCAAGCCATGGAGCAGCATCTGAATTACTACAAGCAAAATGCCCCAGGCTTTGAAAATGCCTTCATGATGCTCAGCGCCCCGCAGATCGGAGTGCGACACACGCGCCGGCTCAAAGGGGTGGGCGCGGTGCTGCGTTCGCAGTGGCCTGCCGGTGTGGCCCTGCCCGACGAAGTGGGGGTGTCGCCCGCCGTGTCTCCTGCCTTTCCAAACATTTCCATCCCGTATGGCTCCCTGGTGCCTGCCACCTTGGACGGCTTGCTGGCGCCTGGACGGCATTTGTCTTGCGACAAGAATTCGCACGGCTTCATGCGCGAAATTCCCCAGTGCTGGATCACGGGCCAGGCTGCCGGCGTGGCCGCTGCCTTGGCGGTGGCGCAGGGTGTTGAGCCGCGCGCGGTGGACATGGTGCAGCTGCAATCGCGTTTGCAAAAGCAAGGCGCTTATCTGCGGCCACAGGCGCAGGCCAGCGTGTGCCCAGATACAGCCACAGCCACCGAAAGCGCCACATGAAACTCACGGCGCAAGAACAAGCCATGTTCGATGGCGCGCAAGGCCCGGCCGTGCAAAAAGCCATGGACTTGCTGGTCCGATATGGCCGCGCTTTGGGTGCCGAGCGCCTGGTGGAAACCAACAATGTGGTGGCCTCGGTGAGTGCGACCACGCCCTTCATGCGCGACTTTGCCCGCCAAAACGGCGGCATGGACGCGGTGTTCTCGCAGTTCAGCCTGGACAGCGACGAGGTGGTGAAAATTCCGAAAATCAAGGCCTTCACCACCCATACACAGCTGGGTTTTGACCCGGAGCAGGCCGCCCGCATGGGGGTGGACGAAGAGGCGGTGCATTTTTTTCGCAAAGGCGAGGCCTTCACCACGGGTCTGGGCATTCAGGCCACCAACACCTGCACGCCTTATCAGGTGGGCAACATCCCGACCCGTGGCGAGCACTGCGCCTGGATGGAGTCGTCGGCGGTGGTCTATTGCAACTCGGTGCTGGGCGCACGCACCAACACCGAAGGCCGTGAAAGTGTGGGCGCTGCCATGCTCACCGGCCGAATTCCTTATTGGGGTTATCACCTCGATGAAAACCGCTTGGGCACCCACCTGATTGAAGTGGCCACGCCCATTGAATCCACCGCAGACTGGGGTTTGCTGGGCTACTGGATCGGCGACAAAGTACAGGAAAAAGTTCCGGTGGTCACGGGCATCGGCAAAACGCCCAACCTGGCCCGGCTCAAGCATTTTGGTGCCTCGGCTTCATCGTCAGGGGGCGTGGAGATGTACCACATCGTGGGCATCACACCCGAGGCGATGACCCTAGAGCAGGCCTTTGGCCAGCGCAAGCCGACAGAGGTGTTCCGCTTTGATGCGCGTGAAAAACAAGGCATTTTGGACAAACTCAACAGCACCGGAAAAGACACGAAAGTGGACTACGTGATGCTGGGTTGCCCGCACTACAGCATGGAGCAGTTGTGGGAGCTGACACAACTGATCGAGGGCCGACAAGTCCACCCCGATTGCGAGTTGTGGATTTTCACGCCACGCAGCACCAAGGCCTTGTGTGACCAAAACGGCTTCACCCGCATCATTGAAGCTGCCGGTGGGCACATCCTGTCGGACAGTTGCTCGGCCATGAGCCGGGCCATGCCCAAAGGCACGCGCGTGGTGGCCATGGATTCAGCCAAGCAAACCCATTACCTGCCCGCCATTCTGGGTGTGCAAGCCTGGTTCGGCAGTACCGCCGATTGCGTGGAAGCCGCTTGCACAGGACGCTGGCAAGGGGGGCTGAAATGAGTGATGCGATGACCAAAATCATTTTGCGCGGTCGCTGTGTGGTGCCTGGCGTGAGCGAAGGCGAAGCGCTGGTCACCGGTCAGCAGATATCCGGTTGGGGTGGCATTGATTCACGCACTGGCACGATCGTAGAAACACGCCACGAGTTACGTGACATCAGTTTTGCGGGCAAGGTGCTGGTTTTTCCGGGAGCCAAAGGCTCTTCAGGTTGGTCCAATGCCTTTCACCTGACGCGCACCTTTGGCGTGGCCCCCGCAGCCATGTTGTTCAATGAAATGACCACCAAGGTGGCGCTGGGTGCGGTGGTCACCCGTGCGCCGTGCATGACCGACTTTGACCACAACCCGCTCGATGTGATTGAGACCGGCGATTGGGTTCGGGTCGACGCGGATCAAGGCGTGGTGGAAATCACCAAACGTTTACCCTCTCAAGCATAGGAGTTTTAGCATGCGTTCATTTTTTCGCTTTTCTTCATGGGTGTTGATGGCCTGCTGCTGGAGTTGGGGCTCTGCGATGGCGGCTGATTTTCCGACCAAAACCGTGCGGCTGGTGGTGCCTTTTCCGCCTGGCGGTGCCACGGATGCCTTGGCTCGTTTGATGGCAGAAAAACTGAGTGACAAGTGGAAGCAACCGGTCATCGTCGAGAACAAGCCCGGCGCCAACACGGCCATCGGCACCGATGTGGTGGCCAAGTCTGCCCCCGACGGGCATGTGTTGGGCATCGTCACCGGATCGCATGTGACCAACCCCTTGTTGGGTGCCAAATTGCCGTACGACACGCTCAAGGACTTGACGGGTGTGATGATGCTGACGCGGTTTCACATGGGCATTTATGCGCACCCCTCCGTGCCCGCAAATACGCCGGCAGAATTGATCGAACTGGCCAAGCAAAAACCGCCATTGGCCTATGCCGCAGCCACCACCCAGTCGTATTTGGGCATGAGTTTGCTCAACATGATGACCAAAACCTCCATGGAATACGTGGCTTACAAAGGCAGTGCGCAGGCCATCAACGATGTGCTGGGCGGTCACATCAAGCTCATGATCGATCCGGTCTTGCACAGCACCTTGCAGCATGTGCAGGCGGGCAAGCTCAAGCTGATCGGCACGCTCAGTACCAAACCTGCCGATTTAACCCCCAATACGCCAGCCTTTGGCAAGCTGGTGTCTGGCTACGATTTTTCAGGGGTGTTTGGTCTGGTGGCTCGTGGAGGCACACCCTCGGCGCTGGTCAGGCAAATCCGCAACGACTTTGCCAGCGTGATGCAAATGCCCGAGGTGGCCGAGCGCATCCGTTCGATCGGGCAAGAAGCGATCACGTCGACCCCTGAGGAATACAACGCCTACATCCTTGACGAGATGAAAAAGTGGGCTCCGGTGGTGCAAGCCACTGGCGCCAAGATTGATTGACATTGAACCCCTTACAGAACAGGAGACCCCATGACACACCCTATTTCTCGCCGTTCTTTTGGCTTGAGCTTGTCGGCTGTAGCCGCAACGGCTGTAGCCGCAACGGCTGTTGCGCCGCAAGCGTTTGCGCAGCCCAGCTTTCCTAGCAAACCCGTGACCCTGATCGTGCCCAATGCCCCGGGTGGCGCCATCGACATCCTGGCACGTTCGCTGCAGCTGCACCTGCAGTCCGTGTGGGGACAATCGGTCATCGTTGAATACAAACCCGGCGCAGGCACGGCGTTGGGCACTGACTTTGCATCCAAGGCTGCACCCGATGGGCACACGTTGTGTTTGGTGGCCACCCCGCATGTGATCAACCCGGCCATGCGTCAATTGCCGTTTGACACCGTCAAAGATCTCTCGGGCATCACCATTTTGGGCACGTCCAATGTTCTCATTTCAGCCACGTCCGCTTATCCGGCCAACACGCTCAAGGATGCGGTCGAGCTGATCAAGAAAAATCCGACCAAGTTCGCCTATGCCAGTCCGGGCAGTGGCAGCTCCATGCACTTTGCGATGGAGTTGCTCAAGCAACGTGCGGGCATTGAGTTGTTGCATGCCCCCTTCAAGGGCAGCGGCCCGGCTTACCCGGAAGTGTTTTCCGGGCGCATCGACTTTTTGGTGGATCCCTTGTTCTCCAGCTTGCCGCATGTGAAGTCAGGCAAGCTCAAACCAATCGCAGTCACAGGACCGCGCCGTTCACCTTTGGCACCCGACATTCCCACAGTGGCCGAGCTTTATCCTGGCTTCAATGTGCAAAGTATGTTTGGCATGGTGGTGGCCAGTGGTACCCCCCGTGCCGTGGTTCAAAAAATCTATGCCGACTTGATCACCGTCCTGAAAAAGCCCGAAGTGATTGAAAAAATGGCCGCTTTGGGCTTGGAGCCCAATCCGATCACACCCGACCAGTTTGACGCGACCATCAAGGAAGACATTGAGCGTTGGACCAAGCTGGTCAAGAGTGCGAACATCAAACTGGATTGAACTCCAGCCCACCAGCAGTTAGACGGGTCACAGCATGCACATTGAACAACGCTCGCCTTTTGCAGGCCGTGTCACTGGTATCGACTTGGCGCAGATCTCGCCTGCATTGGCAGAAGACATCCGCTCAGCGATGGATCTGCACGGAGTTCTGGTGTTTCCGGGGCAGAACTTGAGTCAAGATGCGCAAATCGCATTCGCGCAGGCCATGGGGCCGCTGGAGCTGGGTTTCCGAAGAATCAAGACGGGTGCACACCGCTTGAAATACAACGAGCTGGCCGATATCTCCAACGTCACGACCGATGGCGAAATAGCGGCCCGCGAGCACACCAAGATCGTCAGCAACTTGGCCAATCAGCTCTGGCACAGCGACAGCTCTTTCCAGAAGCCCCGTGCCAAGTACTCCATGCTGTCGGCTTCCGTGGTGCCCGCATTTGGGGGGGAGACCGAGTTTGCCGATTTGCGCCTGGCCTATGACGCCCTGCCGGACTGGCGAAAAGCTCAGGTGGCCGGATTGAACGCGGTGCATTCGGCCCTGCATTCGCGCTTCGTATTGGGCGATACGCAGTACACGCCGGAACAAATCGCCATGTTTCCACCCGTGGTGTGGCCCCTGGTTCAGACCGATCCACGCACAGGGCGAAAAATCCTGTTTGTTGGCGCGCACATCCGTGAAATCCAGGGCATGGTCTTGGCTGAAAGTCGTTTGTTGGTCATGGACTTGCTGGAGCACGCCACACAGCGGGACTTTGTCTATTCCCACCCATGGCAAGTGGGTGACCTAGTGATGTGGGACAACACCGCCACCGTGCACCGCGGTCGTTACTTTGATTTGAGTGCACGCCGTGAATTGCGGCGCGCCACCACCCAAGAGGTACAAACCTCGCCAGAGGCGCAGGCATTACCAGTCTGAAAATGGAGGGCGTTCAGAGGTTTTTACAATAGAGGCATGAAACCCCTGATTTACACCCGCGCTCAGGCGCTGCCCGACATCCTCAAAAACCGCATCGCCATCCTGGACGGGGCCATGGGCACCATGATCCAGCGCTTCAAATTGTCTGAGGCCGACTACCGGGGCGAGCGTTTCAAGGACTTCCCCAAAGACGTCAAGGGCAACAACGAGCTGCTGAGCCTGACCCGCCCCGATGTGATCCGCGACATCCACGAAGGCTATCTTGCCGCCGGGGCCGACCTGATCGAGACCAACACCTTTGGTGCGACCACCGTGGCCCAGGCCGACTACGACATGCAGCACCTGGCCCGCGAGATGAACCTGCAATCGGCCAAATTGGCCCGCGCCGCCTGCGACAAGTTTTCCACCCCCGACAAGCCGCGATTTGTGGTCGGTGCCCTTGGCCCCACGCCCAAGACCGCCAGCATCAGCCCCGACGTGAACGACGCCGGTGCCCGCAACGTCACCTTTGAAGAGCTGCGTGTCGCCTATTACGAACAAGTCGAAGCCTTGGTGGAAGGCGGCTCTGACGTGCTGCTGGTCGAAACGATTTTTGACACGCTCAACGCCAAGGCCGCGCTGTTTGCCATTGAAGAATTCTTTGAGGCCAGTGGCGAGCGCCTGCCCCTGATCATCAGCGGCACCGTGACCGACGCTTCGGGCCGCATCTTGAGCGGCCAGACCGTGACCGCTTTCTGGCACAGCGTGCGCCATGCTCAGCCCCTGGCCATTGGCCTGAACTGCGCCTTGGGGGCTACGCTGATGCGACCTTACATTCAGGAGCTCAACAAGGTCGCGGGGGACACTTTCATCAGCTGCTACCCCAACGCCGGCCTGCCCAACCCCATGAGCGACACTGGCTTTGACGAAACCCCCGACGTGACCAGCCGCCTTCTGCACGAGTTTGCGGCCGAAGGCCTGGTCAACATTGTGGGCGGCTGCTGCGGCACCACGCCCGAGCACATTGGCGCGATTGGCAAAGCCGTTGCACCTTTGGCACCACGCAACGTGCATGGCGGGTTCTTTTACAAAGAAGCGGCCTGATCAGTCTTCCAGAAGCATCTGCTGGAGCTCGGCCAGTTCTTGTGGGCTGAGTCCAATCGCCCCGTTTAAATAGGCCTGGATGCCGCCATGTTGCTGATCCACGGCCTCAAAAGCCGCATGTAAGAACTCGGGCTGCACTTGCCACAGCACCTTCATCACATGGGGGTGCCCTGATCCCTCAAGGCGGTTATCGCGTTTGTACAGCTGGTTGGTGAGCAGGTAGTCGTGTTCGATGGTTGCGCGGTCTACCCCAAGTGCAGACAGCAGCAGCGCGGCGGCAAAGCCCGTGCGGTCCTTGCCTGCGGTGCAATGAAACACCTGCGGTGTGGGCTGCTCCAGCAAGTGCTTTAAAAAACGGCCAAAGGTGATTGCGTTGTGGTTCACAAAATCACGGTAGGTCTCTTCCATCAGCGCCACGGTCTCTTCGGTGGTGGGCACGATGCCTTGCGCCACCAAGGCTTGCATGCGGGCGATGACGGTGGGCTCGATGGTCAGCGCCAAGCGTTGCACGCCGGGAATCGCATAAGGCGTGGCAGTGGATTCGGCTGCGCCGCGAAAGTCCAAACTGTGCCCGATGCCCAAGGACGCCAAGCGCACCAAATCTTCTGGTGTCAAGCCCGCCAAATGGTCGGAGCGAAACACTTGGCCGCGCCGCACGCAGCGGCCTTCGGCATTGCGGTAGCCGCCGACATCGCGAAAGTTCGAAGCGCCTTGCAACAGCGCAGTGGGTACCGGGGTCATGGCCATCCAATCAGCAGTCAAAACATCGTGTCACAGCCCCCATTGTCGCGTCCAGTACCTTAACGGGGTGGTGCCCAAGGCGACAAAGCCCATGGGGCTCAAGGTCAACCGTCCGCACGCATGGCACACGGCTTGCTAGTCATGTGCATGAACCTTGAACGACCTCCTTCGCAGCCAGTAATTGGCGGTGTCATGGGCGACACCGACGCTTGGCGCGACCCCTTAGGTCTGATGTTGGCCTCTACCGGTGAGGGGGTTTTCGGTGTTGATTTGGACGGGCTGTGCGTCTTCATCAACCCTGCCGGGGCCCGCATGATCGGCCTGCAACCCGAGCAGGTGCTGGGCCAAAACATGCATGTGCTGACGCATCACGCCCATGCCGATGGCTCGCATTACCCCTTGGACGACTGCCCGATTTACAACGCTTTTCGGCGCGGTGAGCCCTGCCGCATCGACAGCGAAGTGTTTTGGCGGGCAGAAGGCAACAGCTTTCCGGTGGAGTATTCGAGTTACCCGGTTTTTGACCAAGGTCAGGTGCGCGGTGCGGTGGTCACCTTTGTGGACATCACCGAACGCAAGCTGGCCGAACATGCTTTGCACCAGGCCAAGAACGAGTTGGAGCTGCGGGTGGCCGAACGCACGCAGGCGCTGGAAACCGCCTTGCAACAATTGCGCGAACTGGCCGCCTGGTCCGAGGCGGTGCGTGAAGAAGAGCGCACCCGCATCGCCCGTGAGGTGCACGATGAGTTGGGCAGCTTGCTGGTGGCCCTGAAGATGGATGTGGGTTGGCTGGACAAGCGCTTGTCCGAGCAGGAACAACGCGCAGCCCAAGAGGCGCAAAGCATGCGCGAGAAGATGCGGGCCAAGTGTCAGAACATGAGCCGTTTGATCGAGAACGCGGTGGTCAATGTGGGCCGCATCATCACCGACCTGCGTCCCAGTATCCTGGACCACCAGGGCCTGTGGGGAGCTTTGGAGTGGCAGGCCCAGGAGTTTGTTCAGTCTGCAGAACAGCAACTGAAGTGGTGCATGGAAGTCAATGAGCAGCGGGAGTTGCCTGAACCCATGGCCATGGCGGTGTTTCGCATCTTTCAGGAGATGCTCAGCAACGTGGGCCGCCACGCCCGGGCGCACACGGTGGATGTGGACATCGTGGAGCGCGAGGGCTGGCTGCATCTGTCGGTGGAAGACGATGGTTGCGGCGCCTTGTCGCAGGCCTTTGAGTCGGCGCAGGCCTACGGCATCATGGGCATGCGCGAGCGGGCTCGCCACTTTGGCGGCGTGATCGACATCGACAGCGCGCCAGGTCGGGGCACGCGCATGCGCCTGTCCATGCCCTTGACTGCCCAAGAGGTGGCCCCATGAACGCCGCCGTGCGTGTGCTGCTGGGTGACGACCACAAGATCGTGCGTGAAGGCCTGAAGATGGTGCTGGCCGACGACCCCGCCTTGCAGGTCGTGGCCGAGGCCGACACCGGTCCCGGCGTGCTGGACGAGGTGCACAAGCTGCAGGGCCAGCTGGGCATCGATGTGGTCTTGCTCGACATCGCCTTGCCGGGCATGGACGGGCTGAATGTGCTGCAAGCGCTACGGCGTGACTGGCCGGGCCTGCCCGTGCTCATGCTCAGCACCTACTCCGAAAAACAATACGCGGTGCGCTGCATTCAGCTGGGCGCATCGGGTTACCTGAACAAAAGCACCGACCCGGATGAGCTGATGGCCGCGCTGCGCCGCGTGGCCGCAGGCGGCATGCATGTCACGCCCGCCACGGCCGAGGCACTGGCCAGCTTGGTGAGCCAGGGGCGCACCAAAAACGGGATTGAACTGCTCTCACACCGCGAGCACCAGGTCTATCTTTTGTTGACCCAAGGCCACACAGTGACCGAAATTGGTGCACAGCTGAGCTTGGCCCCCAACACCGTGAGCACTTACCGTGCACGCATTCTTGAAAAGACCGGCACCAAGAACGATGTGGAACTGGCTTTGTATGCGCAAAGCATCGTCGGGCGCTATTGACCTGGTCCGACCTAGAGGGGACAAGCCGTGGCGTGAAGGCTCAACCTGCTCGGGATTTGTAGGGCCAGCCCTACGCCGCATCGACAAGCGGCTTGCGAAATGAAGATGCGCGCGGCCTATGGCCCGCATTCACGGGGTTCTGGCCCGCTGCTTGCATAGGTGTAAGCATCTTCAACAAAGCGAGGCTGCCATGTCCGAATTTTTCGACCCGTACAACGCCGACCGTCCCCTGATGCTCAAGTGCAGCTGCGGGCGTGACCATTCGCCTGCCGACCACCACGCCGAAGTGGCCGCCGATGCGGCAGCGGTGCAGCTGCGAGCCCGCTCCGAGACCGCCGAGTTCGAGGCCTACAGCCAGGAATTCATTGAAGCCACTTTGGTCAAGTCGCTGTTTCCACATGATGAAGAGCGCCGCCTATTTTTGCGCGCTGTGGGCAAAAAGACCGCCATGGCCGCCATTGCCAGCGTGTTGCCTGTGGCCAGCTTGCAAGCCTTGGCGCAAAGCAAAGGCCCCTTGGAAAAAACCAACCTCAAGATCGGCTTCATCCCGATCACCTGCGCCACGCCACTCATCATGGCCGACCCGCTGGGCTTTTACCAAAAGCAAGGCCTGAACGTGGAAGTGACCAAGACCGCAGGCTGGGCACTGATTCGCGACAAGATGATCAACAAGGAATACGACGCGACGCACTTCCTGTCGCCCATGCCCCTGGCCATCAGCATGGGGCTGGGCGCCAGCGCCACGCCCATGAACGTGGCCACCATCCAGAACGTGAATGGCCAAGCCATCACGCTGGCGGTCAAGCACAAGAACAACCGCGACCCGAAGAACTGGAAGGGCTTCAAGTTTGCGGTGCCCTTCGATTACTCGATGCACAACTTCCTGCTGCGTTACTACTTGGCCGAAAACGGCATCAACCCCGACACCGATGTGCAAATCCGCGTGGTGCCGCCGCCAGAGATGGTGGCCAACTTGCGCTCGGGCAACATCGATGGGTTCCTTGGACCTGATCCATTTAACCAGCGTGCCGTGTTTGACGAAATCGGCTTTATCCACATGCTGACCAAAGACCTTTGGAATGGCCACCCCTGCTGCGCCTTTGGCACCAGCACCGAATTCATCCAAAAGAACCCCAACACCTTCGCCGCGCTCTATCGCGCGGTGCTCACGGCCGCCGCCATGGCCCGCAAGCCCGAAAACCGAGAACTGATTGCCAAGGTGATTTCACCCGCGCAGTACCTGAACCAACCCGAAGCGGTGATTGCCCAAGTGCTCACGGGCAAGTTTGCCGATGGCTTGGGCAAGGTGCAAAACGTGCCCGACCGCGCGGACTTTGACCCCATGCCTTGGCAGGGCATGGCGGTGTGGATGCTCACGCAAATGAAGCGCTGGGGCTATGTCAAAGGCGATGTGAATTACAAGCAAATCGCTGAGAAAGTGTTCCTCATCACCGATGCGCGCAAGCACATGAAAGAGCTGGGCCACAGCTTTGCTGCCACCACGCCTTACCCCAAGTACAAGATCATGGGCAAAGAGTTTGATCCGGCCAAGCCCGAGGACTACATCAAGAGCTTTGCGATCAACAAGATGGGCTAAGGCACATGAAAACCACGCATCTCAATTTGCGCGCGGCCATGGTCTCGCTGCTCATGTTCATGGTTTTTCTGGGGGTCTGGCAGCTGTCGGCTACCGCGCCGTCGGTGGCCGGCGCTGCCAAGGCGGGCATGACGGCGGAAGACATCGAATACCAAAAGATGATGGGCAAGGACCCCGGCGCGGTCAAATCCACAGGTTTTCCGCCGCCCCTCGAAGTGGGCAAAGCCATGCTGGGTCATCTGGCCAATCCGTTCTATGACAAAGGCCCCAACGACAAAGGCATCGGTATCCAGCTGGCGCATTCACTGGGGCGCGTGGCGTTAGGCTTTTTCCTGGCCGTGCTGGTGGCGTTGCCGGTGGGTTTCATGATTGGTATGTCGCCCCTTATGCGCAAAGCGTTTGATCCCTTCATCCAGGTGCTCAAACCCATCAGCCCGCTGGCCTGGATGCCCTTGGCGCTGTACACCCTGAAAGATTCCGAGATCAGCGGCATCTTCGTCATCTTCATCTGCTCGGTCTGGCCCATGCTGATCAACACCGCTTTTGGTGTGGCTGCGGTCAAGCGCGAATGGCTCAATGTGGCCAGCACGCTGGAAGTGCAACCGCTGCGCAAAGCCTTTTTGGTCATCTTGCCCGCCGCGGCGCCCACCATCGTGACCGGCATGCGCATCAGCATGGGCATCGCCTGGTTGGTGATCGTGGCCGCCGAAATGTTGGTGGGCGGCACGGGCATTGGTTACTTCGTCTGGAACGAGTGGAACAACCTGTCGTTGGTCAATGTGATCTTTGCCGTGCTGGTGATTGGCGTGGTGGGCATGTTGCTGGACTTGGCATTTGCCCAAGTGCAAAAGGCGGTGACCTATGTGGAGTGAAACCACTGAACGTGAGCTGATCGCACCTTTGCCATCCCACATCCATGCACCCCAACCCAAGGCCAAAGCCATGAACGCTTTCCTCAAAATCGAAAAACTGGGCAAGGCCTACCAAAGCGACAAGCCAGTGTTTTCGGACGTGTCCTTCAACATCGACAAAGGCGAGTTCGTCTGCATCATCGGCCATTCAGGCTGCGGCAAGACCACCATCTTGAACGTGCTCGCGGGCTTGGACACCGCCACCACGGGCCATGCCTTCATGGATGGGCGCGAGATCGCCGGTCCGAGCCTCGAGCGCGGGGTTGTGTTCCAAAGCCATGCGCTCATGCCTTGGCTCACGGTGCGGCAAAACATCGCGTTTGCCGTGCGGTCCAAGTGGCCCGACTGGAAAGCACCGCAGGTCAATCTGCATGTGGAAAAGCATGTGGGCATGGTGGGCTTGCTGCACGCCATCGACAAGAAACCCAGCCAACTGTCAGGCGGCATGAAGCAGCGCGTGGGCATTGCCCGTGCCTTTGCCATCCAGCCCAAGATGCTGCTGCTGGACGAGCCTTTTGGCGCGCTCGATGCCCTCACACGCGGCACCATCCAGGACGAGCTGATGACCATCGTGCGCCAGACGCAGCAAACGGTTTTCATGATCACGCACGACGTGGACGAAGCGATTTTGCTGTCTGACCGCATTTTGCTCATGAGCAACGGCAACGAGTCGGGCGGCCGCTATGTGCCCGGTGGCCTGGCCGAAGTGGTGGTCAACCCGCTGCCGCGTGAGCGCACCCGAGCTCAGTTGCACCATCTGCCCGGCTACTACGACATGCGCAACCACATCGTCGACTTTTTGGTGTCCCGCGCCAAAGCCCATTGAATTGTTTTCCCCCTATTTTTTACCAACCCCCCTCAAGAGGTCATTCATGAACCGTTTAGACATCACCGAAAAAATCATCACAACCAAAGTGTCCAAGGGCATCAAGTGGAGCGACGTGGCCGAAAAAGTTGGCCTGTCCAAAGAATGGGTCACCGCCGGGTGTCTGGGCCAAATGACTTTTGATGCCAAGCAAGCCAAAGTCATCGGCAAGATCTTTGGCCTGACCGCCGAAGAGATCAAATGGCTGCAAGTCGTTCCCTACAAAGGCTCCTTGCCCAGCCAGGTGCCCACCGACCCGCTGATCTACCGCTGGTACGAAATCGTGAGCGTGTACGGCACCACCATCAAGGAACTCATCCACGAAGAGTTTGGCGACGGCATCATGAGCGCCATCGACTTCAGCATGGACATCGTGCGCCAACCCGACCCCAAGGGCGACCGCGTGAACGTGGTGCTGTCGGGCAAGTTCTTGCCTTACAAACAGTATTGAGCTGCTGTGCCCTGCGAGGCATACCAAAGCCGTGGTGATCGCCGTCACCACGGCTTTTTGTTGTGAGCCGATCAGTGCAAGGACAAGGGCAGCGAAGTGGTCTTGACCCGGACCACCGCATCACGCACCGCGTAAGGCTGGGCGCAGGGCTGCACGGGGCTGTCACTCATGTGTGCCTGGCGCTGGGCGGCGCAGACCAGGGCTGCGCTCAGCGTCTGGGCCTGGCGCAAGATGGGCTCAATGAAGCGGCTTGATTGGCCGTTGACGCTGATGCAGTCGCCCAGGGCATAGATGTGCGGCACGCTGGTTTGCAGGGTTTGTGCATCCACGGCAATGCCGTTTTGCCAAGCCAGGCCCGCGCTGCGCGCCAGGCGAGTGGGCGTGACCAGGCCGGTGGCGGCGATCACCTGATCGGCCAGCACGGTTTGTCCATCGCTGGTGTGCAGCCGGTACTGATCGCCCTGACGCTGCAGGTCCTGCAGATGCACCGCGCCAATGAAGTGGATGGGCAAGCCAGACCAGGCGGCCAGCAAGGGCTCACCGGCCTGGTCGGCCGGCCAGCGCGCCAGGGGCCGCGCCTGGGTGTCGATGAGTGTTACGCGGTGCCCGCCCAGGGCCAGGTCGTTGGCCAGTTCGCTGCCAATCAAACCGGCCCCCACGATGGCCACATGCCGGGGCGCGTGGCCCAGGGCGGCCTGAAAGCGCTGGTAGGCCTGCAGGTGGTTGATGCGCCAGCACAGGTCGGCGCGCAAGGGCGCAGGCAATGCGGCTTCGGCCCCATGGGCCAGCACCAGATCGGCGTAGCGCAGGGGCCCTTGTGTGGTGCGCAACGTGCGGTTTTCGGTGCAGATGTGCAGCGCTTGGGTGTGTGCCAACAGGCGCACTTGCCAGCGCGCTGCGGCTTCGCTGCCGGTTTCCTTGACCAAGGCCAGGGGCTGGATCTGGCGCGCCATGGCGACTGACAACAGGGGTTTGTCGTACACATCGCCACCGCAAGCGGTGACCAGCGTGATGGGGGTGTCGGGCAATTGGCTGCGCAGGTTTTGCACAAGTTGCCAGCCCGCTTTGCCCGCCCCCACCACCACGATGCCGGGCACAGACCGCCGGGTGACCAAGTGCGTGCTGGCCGAGCTTTTTTGAATGGCACTCAGGTCTGGCGCGACATACAGCTCGAAGTCCGCTTTGGTCACGCCACACAAAGGGCATGCCCAGTCTTCTGGGATGTCGGCAAAGCGGGTGCCCGCCAGCAGGCCGCTGTCGGGGTCGCCTTCTTGCTCGTTGTAGATGTAGCCGCAGGCATGGCAAATGTAGAGCTGCCAGGCGGCGTCGGTGGGCGCGAGCTTGGCGCTTGTGGTCGCGTCGTTCATGCGGGCATTTCCTGGGCACTGAGGCGGGCCATTTCCTTGCGCAGGTGCTTGATGGCGGGCGTGACGATGGCGACAAACTGCGCTTCGCGCACGCGGCGCTGCACCTGCGACTGCATCAGGTAGCCGCGCGCGCCTTGGTGCAGCAAGGCCGAGTTGGCGGCGCGCAGGCACAGCTCGGCGCTGTGGCTGCGGGCGTCCAGCACGTTGATGAAATAGTCGTTCGAGGTGTCGAATGGGGTGTAGGCCAGCTTCATGATGCGGGCCAGCAGGGCGTCGAATTCGGCTTGCAAATCGGCTGGCCGGTCTTCAAGGTACTGGTTCACATGGCCAAGCTGGCCTTCCACGGCCCACATGCTGTCGATGGCTCCTTGAATGATCCCGGCCGCCATGCCGCACTGCAGCAGCACAAAGCCGCCGCGAATGCGCGCAATAAAGGGCTTGGCCGGGTCGGCCACCAGGTCGTCCGCGCCGACAAACAGGTCTTTGCAATGCACGCTGAAGGTGCCTGTGCCCTCCATGCCCGAAAACTCTGGGCAGGCTTTGAGGGTCACGCCAGGCGCATCACAGCGCAGCATGAACATGATCTCGCGGCTGGCCTTTTCGCTTGGTGTGCTCACCGCTGCGATGGCGCCAAAGTAGTGATCTGCCGCCAGGTTGCTGACCCAGGGCAAAGTGCCGTTGATCAGGTAACCGCCCTCCACCGGCGTTGCCTTGAGCAGCAAGGCTTCGATTTGCGCGAAGCTTTTCATTGGGTTGGACAAGCCCGTGCCGCCCAGCGATTGGCCATGCACATGGCGCGCCAGCCGCTCGCCTGCCAGCGCTGGATTGCCGCAAGCTTGCATGTACAGCCCGGCCACGGAATTGCACCACATCATGAAGCCGGTGGCCCCGCACACCTTGGACGCTTCGGCCATGGCGGTAATGGCCAGGCCAAAGTCGCCGGGGCTGCCGTCGGCTTGGGGCAGGTGCGCACTCATCGCGCCCGCTGCCGCCAGCTGTTTCAGCACAACTTGCGGGTAAGCGCCGCGATCGATGTCGTGTGCCTGCTGTGCCAGCGGGCCTTGGGCAATGGCACGTACGGCCTCGATGAGCGGCTGGGGCCCGGCAGCCAGTTCGGGGGGCAGGTCGACGAGGTTCATGAAAGCTCCAAAAAAGAAAGTGGGCCCTGCACAGGGCGCAAGAGATGGATCCAAGGGCGCGTGCTTCAGAGCACAACGCGCCCGTTGTGGACGCTTCAGGCCATCGAGATCTCGAAGGGGATCGGGTTGCGCATGCTGTTGGCCACGGGCGAGTAAAAGTTGGCGTGTTGCACGATCTCGTCCAGCACTTCGCGCGGTGCATCGCCTTCCACCAGCACTTTGACGCGGATGGCCTGAAAACCCATTTGTGGCGGCGTCATTTCCAAAGCACCGCCTGCACCCCAGGCGGCGGGGTTGCCAATGTCCCCCTCCAGAAAGACTTCGAGCTTGCTGAGCTTGACGCGTTTCCAGGTGGCAACGGCGGTCACGCCCACGGCGATGCAGCCGCCCAGGCCCGACAACACGATCTCGCCGGGTGCCGGTGCGGTGTCTTCGCCAAACAGGTGCAGTGGCTCGTCGACCACCACGGTGTGCTTGTCGCCCACAGAAGATAACGAACGGTACTGTCCCTCCATGACGGTCTGGACCTTGTTGGTGCCGCGCCGCGCTGGGTTGGCTTTGCCGCCTGCGGCAAATGTGGCCAGGCCCTGGGCGTCAATGGGGCGCAAATAGGCTTTGACGGTGGTGGGGGTGTCGAGTGTGGCAGCGTCGGTCATGGCAAATCCTTGGGGGATGGAGGGTTGTGAAACAGAGCATGCAGCGATGCCTGTGACCATGACTTTGCAAAGGCCGTGCCAGGGCCGTGTGCCTGCGGATTGGCGCAGGGCTGATGCACGCAAGTGCTTCATCTGCAAGGGATTTTGGCTTGCAAGAGGCCTGCAGCCATGCGCTGGGGTGGCCGCACCGGCCTGTCACGGCCTTGGACATTGTGTTGACAATGTGTCAACACAATGTCCGTTCAGCGCAAACCGGCTTTGCGCAGGCGGTAGGCAAATTGGCGCAAAGTCAGCCCCAGGCTTTGTGCGGCACGGGACTGGTTGCCCTGGTGGTGTGCCAGGGCTTGCTGCAAAACCTGCACCGTGTGAGAGTGCACGCTTTCGTAGTCGCGCACGCCCAGCGAGGCCGTGCCAGCGGGTTCGGGTGCTGGATCTTGTCCAGCGGGCAATGGCGCAAAGGGCATGGGCGCAGAGGGCGTCATGGCTGGCGAAGCCCAGGCTTGCGGCAAATAGGGCTGCAATTGCGCAGGCGTGAGCAAAGTTTGATCGGCCAACAGCACCATGCGCTCGATGCAGTTACCCAACTCGCGGATGTTGCCGGGCCAGGGCTGATGCTTCAGTGTGTCGAGCGCTTCGGGGGTGAGGTACACGTTTTTTTGGTGCGCCTGGTTGGCGCGGTTCACAAAGTGCAAGGCCAGCTCGCGGATGTCGCCGAGGCGCTCGGCCAGCGATGGCAACCGGATCGGGATCACGTTAAGGCGGTAATACAGGTCTTGCCGAAATTGCCCGGCTTGCACTTGGGCGGCCAAGTCGCGGTTGGTGGCGGCCACCAAGCGCACATTCACCTTGAGCTCACGCTGGCTGCCCAGCCGCACCACCGTGCTCTCTTGCAAGGTACGCAGCAGCTTGGACTGCAGGGCCAAAGGCAACTCGCCGATTTCATCAAGAAAAATCGTGCCGCCATGCGCCTGCTCGAACCAACCCGGCCGGGCCCGACTGGCCCCGGTGAAAGCGCCACGTTCGTGGCCAAACAATTCCGATTCAAACAGCGTTTCTGGAATGGCAGAGCAATTGACCTTGATGAAGGGCTGGGTCGAGCGTGGGCTGGCCAAGTGCACCGCCCGTGCAAACAGCTCTTTGCCCGTACCCGACTCGCCCAGCAGCAGCACAGTGGCTTGCGACTGCGACACCCGCTCCAGCTCGGACAAGGCCTGCAACAAGGCGGGCGAGCTGCCGATCAACCCGTAGCGAGCGGCGTGTGTGCTGAGCGCCTGAGTCAAAGCCGCGTTGCGGGCCCGCAGGTGCAGGGTCTGCTCGTTGACCAGTTGCTCCATGTGCAGCACTTGCCCGGCCAACGTGGCCAGCACCTTGAGCACAGCAAGGTCGTCGTTCAAATGCCGCTGGCGGCTGCGAATGCGGTGACAGCCCAGCACACCCACCGTGGTGTTGCCCACGGTGATGGGCAAGGCCAGGTAGGCCACCGTTTCGGCAGGAAACTGCGCAGCAGCCACAGAACGGAACAAAAACAAGGGTTCGTGTGCAATGTCTTGAACAATGGCCGGCAAACCACTTTGCAGCACCCTCCCCGTGATGCCCTCGCCCTCGGCATACACGCCTCGGCTCATTTCCATGCCCGTCAAACCATAGGCGTGGCGGATCGAGGCGGTGGCCGGGCCCAGCGCGACGCCCTCATCAGGCGTGTCGCGCAGCACCATGCGCCCCCGGTTCAAGCCAAGCAACTCGCTCATCAAGTGAAGCATCTCGCGCAACACTTCGCCCGAGGCCAGGCTGCGCCCCACCCATTTCATGACCTCGCGCATGAGCAAGAGCTCTTGCTCACGCCAATGGGCGTCGGTGGGGGAGGGGTCTGCAATGGGGGCGGTAGGCATGCTTTGGGTGCAAGCAAGCTTTGGACCAGGGGGCGTCTCTTTGGTGTTCAATTTTGCGAGATCTGCCCTTGGAAGTCAGAAACGTTTTTTTAATTGGCGGATTCAAGCACGAAGTGCAACAAAGATGAACTGGTTATAGGTGGCTGAGGATGCGTTGGCATCATGGCCGCTTTAACCGCCAAGTCGAAGTTGCCCGATGTACAAGCACCTCAGCCGAGAA